>Ga0155276_105_pt1 | contig 11034 bp, 4 predicted proteins | sample RifCSPhighO2_02_FD_106244 | JGI IMG/M metagenome (GOLD analysis project Ga0155276, IMG submission 106244) | Omnitrophica bacterium RIFCSPHIGHO2_02_FULL_51_18 | reverse complement strand
ATACGCCTCTAGTGGCATCGGCAAAAACACAAACGTATTGAGCAAAGCTTTTACAGATCGGTATTCTTTATCGTCTGGGATCCCTTGCAATATTTCAGTGAAAATAATCCCTGAAACACAGACATCTTCATTGTTTTGGATCGTTTCGGTGAGTGCGACCGTTTCAGAGGAATCATGGCCCCTAAAATAATTGATCCAAACACTGGTATCAACCAGGATCAACGGGCCATCCTTGATTTGCGCATCTCAGATAGGTCGCCTTCCCAATGTATATGCCCCTTCAGCTTCAATATATCTTTCTGCCTATGGTGACGCACGAGTTCTCGCAAAGCAAGGTGCACCACTTCTCTCATAGTTTTTAGACCTGTTAGATGTTTAGCCTTTCCAACCAGCGATTCATCAAGCACAATATTGGTCCGCGTCATTTTCTCGCATCCTCCTTGTTCACGATGTGTATTATACACTATTTTATGTGTATAATCAAATAACAAAAAGGCCTAAATTTAACTACCTTTATTCACAACCACTCGCCAAGATTCTCCAGATATTTCTTCCATGGAAGTACTTTAACTGGGCCTATTTTATAGGAATTTTTAGAAGCTCTACGATCCTATCTATCATGATGCAGGATTGTACGGTATTCTTGCATTATTGTCGAGGACTGACACCTTATTCACACGAAAGCGGGGATCAAACTTGGGTGCGTAGAGTGTTTCGAGGTGGTTTGAACTTAGTTGGACACAAATTGGTCACAAGATTCAATTATGTCTTATGGATTGTTAATCCCTAAAACGTCTGAAATGATTAAATTGACTTTAGCCATCGTGATGGATCCTGCTTGACCGAGATGCCTAGTAGCAAGAGATTTAGACAAGCGTACGATTTTATCAGCTTTGATCAAAGCAGGTGTTTTCAATCCAGTAATAGAAAATTCGGGATCGTCGCGGTTGATGGCAACATCGTACTGTTGCTGTCTTTCTAACTTTGATGAAATCGCAACAAATATCGCATCTGCGTTTGAATGGTTATAATTATCAGATGAAATTACAAGGGCAGGACGAACTTTGGAAGAACTTAGATCGGTAAATGGAAATTTAACTAGAACCACATCCCCACGCTTCATGCTAGCCTTCTATTCTTGACCCATCCAAGTCCGTATAAATGTCTTCTTCGGGTTCTGCAAGAAATGAAAAAACTCCTGTCTCAATCGGCAATCTTAAAAATTCCTCTTCGCTCGCTTCTGGAATTTGTTCTTCATGGGTAGGAAGTATAACTACAAAATTATAATAGCGAGAAGGAATCTCTCTAATAACATTGTAGTTTTTATTCACCCAATTCTGTCCTATTGTTTCATGGTCTTTTGTAATTGACATAATTTGCCCTTTCAGATCACATTTTCGTTTCTTTTATTAAGAATTTTCTCGAAACCAACAAATTCTCATTACAGTAAAAATCAAATCTATAGTTTCCGTAATCAGTGAAGCGTAATCCTACCATTTCAAAATTTAGCTCAATTTTTTGTTGAGGATTTAGGCAATGTATCTTACCTTGTAGTTCAACCAATGCTTTATTTGTGTCTTCTTTGATACATTTTAGAGCACAATCATATTCTCCGTTGCCCTCAGTTAACACAATAAAGACATTCAATCTTGGATGGACACATGGTAGTTTTAGAGAATTTATATTATCAAACAACCCTATTAACGATTTCTTATTGGTCTTTTTATCGTCAATCACCGTGTCGCAGATGATCATTGCTAAAGGAATTAGATTAGGTTTATTAGACATTGATAGCCTCTTTTTAAGCGGTCAGCATTCTAACAGCCAAAAGTCGATATTGCAAACCATGCGAGAGAGTGGACAATCACCATTTTTAGAGGCTACAAATAGTATACCTGATAATTAGCTCTGTTTAAAGAGGAGAACTTACGGCGACTAAGCTGTTACTAAATGGGAGGGGTTATGGCTATATCAATGCGATTATCTCCGGCTGGGATCCAGAATGCCGCCCGCCCCCATCTCCCCGAAGAAATAGACTTACGCGCTGAAACCAATAACCCTGGCCAGCATATAAAGTTGTCTGGCCTCTTCGAAACTCGCCCAAATGGTCACAGGGAAAAGCAACCCTCTCTCGCTTGCCAGTCTCTTTTTGAAGCCTTCAAGGCCTTCTGCAAGAACCTCTTTGCGCTGATCCAGCGGGAAAGAAAGTACGAATAGATCGAATGCTTCTTTCACGAAACCCTGTCCGATGAGATTCGCGATTGCCACAACGCGGCCATACGCAATAACACCTGCCTTTTCGTGCGTATTGTCCTGCAAGACGAATTTTGTTAAATTATGATAAGGTATGGTTTCTTCTATTTTGCCCACGAATCTCTCTTTCATTAAGAGGATATGCGGCGCCTTCTCCAACTCTTTTGGAATTGCCCCCTTTCGGATAAATCGAGATCGATTCCTGAGGTTTTTGTTCACGAACATCATCGCCTGATCGATTTGTGTCGGATTGCCCAATAGAATGACGACGGATCCCTCGGACAAACGTTTGTCCTGGTGGAAGAGAAGATTTGGCAATTCCGCTTTAGGTTCAAAACTGTACAGATGGACAAGAACGACAATGGGTATAGCCGTTCTTGCGTTAGACAACCCCACGCTGTTCTCAGAAAGAATTTGCTGAAAGCCTTTCGTAAGACCGTTATTGTGACTAGCTTTCTCCCTCGATTCATCTTGACGCGCTCTGGAAATAACCCCGGTCGAAACATTAAGAATATATTGCCGCTTTCCCTGTACCACAAGAAGCTTATTTGGTTCTTTCCTTAGATCATAAACTGACACTTCATTGCTTCCTTTGGCTAAAGCAAGCCTAACGTCAGATCCGACCGCCAGGAAAACCCCGACCCGAGACAAAAATCCTGTGGCATCGGCTGGCAAAGTGGCGAATGCCAGATGGGCCGGACCTTCGTTGACGGGTCGCGTGGCCGATTTAAGAATCTCGAGGTCGACTTCAGCGAGCCGGGCGCCGGCGAGAGCGATCAAGACGGCTTCAACTTCTTTGGCATCCGCCGTGTCCGCCACGGCTTCTGGTTTCACGCCGGCGGCCTTCGCGATCTCGACCGCCTGGCGTCGGGTCGCCTCTCTCAACGACCTTATTTCCCCGTTGATCGTATCCGCCAGCGTAAAATTCAGAGTCTCGGACCGAAGGCGTTTAAGAGTTTCATCATATTGCGTTAGCACCGCTTTCACGGATTGCTCGTGGGCGGCATCTATTTTCGCGTATTCTTCATTCAGGGAAGGCTTGGCACCAACAACCTGCACAAGACGCCTGGCATTCTGCCTGACACCTTCCAAATCAGCCTCCGCAAACCCATACAAAATACCAAGAACCTCTAGGACAGTGATCGCTTCCTTAATCCGAACCCGACCGCTTTCGTGAGGCACCAAGAGTTCCGCTGTGTTTTTGACGGAAGCTAAAATACCTCTCTCCGCGGCCCGCGCTCCCTGGCCCAGCAACCGCACTTCGCGCACATTCTGCAACCGCGTCAACACGACGATGCCGTGTGCTTTGAGCTCTTCGGAAGAATACGATTTTAAAAGTTCCGCTTGCTCTTCCTCCGTAAGCGTAATGACCGCGTAATTGGCGGCGATACTGCCTACGCTCCTGAGCTTAATTTTCACCTTTACTTTATCGAAACCGGTAAAAGAGGTGTAGGTTCTTACCCTTCCCGCTAATTCCTCACCCAATAACAAATTAATGGACGGCTTCACGTTCTCAGGCACAAGCGGTGTGATCCCCTGTTTAAGGAGGTTTTTCACTTGGGTAGCAAAATAGGTTGTCCTTGTTTGCTTCTCCGAAAATATAACAGCAAAAACTCCCAACTCCTTAAGATTTTCCGCGGCCGCATGGGACGTGTATGCGCCGAGTCCTTGTGTGGCGATGCCGTTCGCGCCTTCCACGCCCACAAAAAATGGCAATTCTTCCGGTGTGATGGGCCTGAACAAGTCACGTCCTTTTTCCCTATCCCTAAGCGCGACAAGCGCGGCATTCACGCTATCAGCGGGTAAAACATGGACGATACGAACATTCGCGAAGTCAATGCCCGCCGCATCGTAAGCATCCAAGTGGTCGGGAAATCTTTGGTTATTTCTGCTCTCTGTCCGCTTTGCGTTAAAGAGCAGAGTCAGCACCGGGTATCCCTCTTCAAGATGCAGGCGCTGGGCCAACGCCGCGAGTGTTGATGTCGAATCCACTTCGCCCTGTACCGGCGTAGCCTCGGCGGCCGCGCGGCCTATAAATCCGCCTTTGCTGAACCGCCCGAACGCTGCCATGTTTTTAATGCTCATACCACCACCATAAATAATCTGCTCGAGTTCCTCGACCGGAATACCGGTCTCCTCGGACATCGTCCGGTAAATAAACTCGTACAGGAAACGCGCCAACTCTTTGCTTATCGGTACGCTCTTGATAGCTTCGACTGGCTCCATGGGAAGCTCCAGCTGGCCATATCTCACATAATCCGGATTGATTCCGCTGAGGAGAGAATGCAACTGTAGCTGAATCTCCTCAATTGTGCTCAGTTTCCTTATGATCTGATCCCTGGCAAATTGTTCAAGATCCTCCAGAGCGATTTCTTTTTTCTGAGCTTGGGCTTCAATAGCCAGCGCTTCAAAAAACGCGCCATACTTGTCCTTCAACTGATCAAGGCCGCTTTCTTGAACGGCACGGGCCTTGTTTGCCAACGACTCAAACAGAGCGCGCTGTGGCGTGCCTTCATTCCATCTTCTGGCCTCTCGTTCTATCGCTTGAAGCGTGGCCGGGAAAAAGCGTAAATGACTGTCTAGATAATTTGATGTCTGACCCGCTTTATCCGTATAGGTTTCAGGAAAATCGCCATACGGGAAAGTAACCCTCCGACCAACGCTAAGAAATTTATCCGCCTGTTTGCGTGCCGCTTCGACGGTAACGCCTAGGTACTCCCTTGTTTCCGAATGATTTATCACGCCCGCCCCGAGAAAAGGATAATCGCTCGGTTCATCGCCCGGACGGACCTGAACCGCTATACCAATCGGATTATACAGATAGTGGGGCGCGCCTGTGCTATCCGCCGTTATGTAAAGCCTGCTATTCCTCTCGCGGAACGCTTGTTGAAGGAGTTGCTCGGTCTCCGTTAAATCGAGATTAAGCTCTCTTGCAAGACCAACCGCCGTGAAAGGTTTATACTGGTTTTCCCGCTTTTCAAACCAAGCTTGAAGGGCCTGCAACGCCGCCAGTCGAGCGGCCGAAGGCCGCGAAGACTCGCCGGGCTTTGTGGCGAGCCGGGCGCCAAGCGGGGCTTCTTTTAAGCTTCGCGTCCCTAGTCCCTCGTCCCTCGTCCTTCGTGTTTCCTCTGCCGCCGCGCGGGCGCCGGTTGCAAGTGCGTACGCTTGAGTAAGCACATCCATGGCTTGAGACATACTCAGTTGAGGGGTTGTACTCTCCAAAATAGCAAGTTTGTCAGGTAAATTATTCCGCCCTTGTATAAGGGTGAGATACCCCATAACCGAATCAATTTCTTCGGAAAACAACCTAAACTTGGCGGCAACCCAAGCTGTTGCTAAGAGATTTTTAAAAAATGGAACGTTGTAGTTGTTGTAAATAATCTTTCTCCGGCGTACCTCTAAAACCGCTTTCTCGACCGAGAGCTTGCCACGGAAATAATCACCGAGAAGCTTTCTAAAACTTCCTTCTTGTGCCTCAGAAAATCGCAAGTATTGTCCTGCCAGTCCTACAATTTCATCTGCTACCCTTTCGATAACGGCGCGGTCATTAACTACCTGTTCTCCCTGACCGGGAAAAGACGCCGCCAGCCGCGCGCCGAGAGCGGCTTCGCCGCCGCGCGCCTCCTTGATTCTTCCATTAACACCAACCATTGTCTCCGTCGCCGGACCATGGACGGTGACCGAAAGAAACCGATCTTTAACGTCAATCTGAATATCCGCCAATTTGAAATTCACGCCGCCGGGCAGGATGGAAGCCAACTGTTTAGCAATGGCCGTCGGCAAATCCACGCCCGGCCCGATTTCAATGGAACCGACGACGCTTAGCCGACCCTGAGCCAAACCAGAAGATTGATAGCCAAGAACATAGCCCCATTTTCCTGTTAGGTTACTTCCGGGAATAAACCTGAAATATCGCCGGAGCTCTCCCCTCACCGCGGACAATGCCTCTTCCAAATCCTTATCACTGAGGTCCACCGAGATCCACATAGGACCTTCGGCGTATACGTGAATAATTTTTGATTCTGGAACTGAGGCGGCATTTGAAACCCCATAAGACCTACTATTGTGAAATTCACCCCGGTTTCTTAGAGCTTCTACAACGGCAACGCCAAAATCACTTCCGTCGGTACTGCTGAAAAGTTCCGTAGTTTCGCCGTTTGAAAAATGAACGCGAATGGGGAACGAAGTATCGCCGTCACGGTGTGCCTCGCGTATTCCACTCACCAACGTCTCCACGGTACGGATCAAAGCACTCCCCTTCACACTATCAAAGGAATCCGGTTGACTCACGGCGGCCCGCGCGCCGGTGGGCCAATTAAATGCCTTTCGCTGGAATTCGTCCTGCGCCGCAAAGACAAGACCGGCAAGCCGGATCTTTTCTGTGTCGCTTGTTACGTTCCAATTCACGGCGTTTTCACCGGTCAGGAGGACCATTCCGCTTTCAACAATCTTCAGCCACCAAGAATCAATGTTACGGCCTTGTTCGAGATAACTTTTCACCGCTTCCCACGTCGCCAGCCGGGCCCCTGCCCGCTTAGATATCACTACCAAGTTCTTGCTAATTTTAACTTCCGCCGGATAGCGCAATACCTCAGGGTGAATAGTTTCTTTACCGGGAGCGACTGACAAAAACCCCTTGAAAAGCTCCGGATCATCGACAAACCCAACCACATGACGACTCAGTCTATTTTCTCCATTCTCTGCAGGATGATTAAAGATGAGGCCGACAATGGATAATTTCTCTTGAGGCTTAATGACTGCCAGTAATTGTGGCATAAAGTATCCGAAATAGGCAGGATTATCTAATGATACATTTGCTTCTTTACGGAAGTCACCGCCGCGCGCTCTGTCTACTATTTTGAAAAATAGGACGTCCTCGTAACCATTGATTATAGGAATATTGTACACCGTCCAAGTAATGCCATTTTTATCGACACCGGCCGGTGAATAATTTTCCCAATTAACATAGAAACTTCTATCAAGCTCTTCATGAGAGAGCTCCGTCGAAAGGCGGGCGCCTTCGGAGGATTTGACGCTCTTAGCAGGCAACACCTCACCAAAAAATTTTCGGGCAGGTTCATTCGCTTGCCTGAGAGAATTCAGCGTCCCAGCCAGATTCGCCGTCTTATATGTCGTACGAACGATAAACGCCGATCCGTCACGCGTCACGATCAGGGTATTCACAATGATCTCCGCCGACCCATCTGTACCGTGAACAAAAAGCGGCCTGTGGAATAGACGTGCGAATTTGTCGCCATAAAGCTGTCTGGAAACTCCTGTCACGGAGGCAACCACATCCACACCGCGGCCTTTGATTAGATCCAGTTCAGCCCGTCCGTTAATCCTATTGTAGTAGTCCGCCGGTGTCCCAAATCTGGAATACCCCGCCAACTCTTCGTCCGTATATCCATGAGCCTGAGTGGGAGTAAATCTCTGGTTAGTTTTTTTGGCTGAAACATCGGTGTGAATAAATTGTCCGCCTGAAATATTCGCAGCAGCTTGAGCTAAAGATTTACCTTCGGTAGAACCAAAACGTCCGACCGTATTTAGCTCACGCCCCTCAAGATCGATACCCAGCACGGAAATAAGTCCCGGCAGGAAGTTGCCATCGCCCTGGATCGCTAATTTAAAGCCGGTATATTTCTTCTCAAGCGCCACGGCCTGCCTGATAATGTATCCGTGCTTATGCTTATCCACTTCGTTTTCCACACCTGCTTTTTCTTCGCCGGCGGGCCTTGGCCCAAGCGTAAAGAGGGTTTGACGACTCATGAACTTGGCAAACATGGCTTCAGAATCCGACTGCGAAGCGAAAAGCCCGCTTTGCGCCCAAAACTTCCTCCTGAAGGCCGCTTCTACAGAAGTGTTTTCTGCATCCGCTTCATCGAAAAATAGCGGGAAATTTCTTTCCAGCGGGTTCGGTGTGTGGGTCGCCCACCCCCAGACGCGGGATAGATCGTCTATCAGTACATCGTTCGGCGTATAATCTGACATCACGGCAAAGGAGCTGCTGTCCGTCGCCGCCTCGATACCCTGCTCAAGCGTCCATTGGGTGATATCCACCGGCAGTTCAAGCTTCTCCCCGGTCTTTTTCTCAACTGCCGCCAGTTTTCGCGCGAATTCTTCCTTGGTCACACCCACGGTCCGCTCAAGCGCATCCACCTTTTCTTTCTCTACCTTTACGCCCAATGAGGCTAAGTTTGCCAACTCCGCAAAATAGGCTTTTCGCCCTTCCTCCGTAAGGATCCACTGCAATTTGCCGCCTACTTCCATCCGAGCCGAGAAATCCCTATAGCCGCGAGTCTTATAATCGTCATTTTTCGTATCCGTCAAAAGGCCACTATAGTAGACCCGTCCATCCGGAATGAACATGAAGACGTCGCTTTCGTCAGCATCGCGTTTTCCTTCATTGGATTCGAGCGCGACGGCTTCATCCGTATATTCACGAACGAAAGCAACGGTGGTCTCATGAATGAAATACACAGCCGTGCCGTCGCTGTAGTCTTTTGTCTTTTTATCCACATTGTAAATAAACGGAAGTTGCGCCAACGCCCCTGACTGTGTAGAGCTAGCTCCCCAAATAACAGCGGTATCATTAAATATCTGCTCAGCGTCGCCGGTCCCAACAAGGCGAATAGCCTCAGCTTCCGTCGGAACTAATCCCACACCGGCTAGCACCGGTGCCAGATTTTTTGGAAGTGCGATTGGTTGAAATCCCTCCGCCAGCCGGGCGCCGGCGGATGAAAGTATTCGAACGGCTCGTGACTTGATATCATGCAACAGATCCTCGTCCAAATCGCCTTCAGGCCCCTCTTGCCTGACATCTACTGCAACCATATGAGGGTTACCAACGGTGGGTTGTTGGGCGGCCTGGATGAGCAAAGCAGTTACCTCTCTTTCGGATGACCTCCCTATCTCCACCCTAAAACCGTGAGTCACTCCCGAAAGCAAAAGCGTCAGGTCGATCGTGACGGTCGGGTTCTCGGAGGCAAGCTCAAGCAGCGCTTTGTATACCCCGGAGACGGCAACCGCGTCAAGTCCTGAACGACTTACTGCCGCAGAAGATACCTGTTCGACCCATCCACCCACTGAGATATCGGACACCGAACGCCGCAGTCGCTCAGCCAATTCATATAAAGGCATATCAAGATTGTCTAATTGTTCATATCCCGGCGCTTCCACATAATGTCCTTTGAAATAATGGGAAGGGCCGCCACGCAGAGCGTCTATCAGACTCCAAAAAACCCACCCGAACAGAGAAGGCATTTCCTTAAAAGTCCCACCCAATTGCCTTATGGAACTTCTGAGCGCATCCAGCTCATCAGCAAGTTTGAAAAGACCCCGACTGGGCAACAAAGGTTTCGCGCTTGCCTTGATTATCCCTTGAAACTCATCCAGAATGGATTTTATGTCCTTAACCCGACGCCGCAAGCCATGAATGTCATCCTCGATAAGAGAAACCTGATGGCGGGATAATTTGTTCCAATAGGCAGACGAGAGCGGCTTTGGCATTAGATGGATGTTCTCTATCAATACCTCAACGGCCAGGATTTGGTTCCGTGCATCATCCAGCACCTTAGCGAGCCGCGCGCCGGTCCTGGGATGGCGGTCGAAACGCTTGCCATTTCTCACGCGAGTCGTCAAAACCCCGTCAGGAACTTTCCCACCGTCCCTGATTTCAGGCAGTAAAGTGTTTACTGATACAAGATCCACTTTCGCTAAATCTTCCCTTACCCGCACGACTGCCTTTGGCTTGGCCGGTGCGGCCTTTTTATCCTGCCGGTGTCTATTGATTGCCCGGGCCCTCTTGAACCTTTCTTCCTCGCGCGTCGCGGCCCGCGCACCGAGAGCGGCTTTGGCATTAGCAAATTCTGCCTTATAAATCTCCACCACCTGTTCCCAAGTATCAACATAGGGTATGTCTAAAGTGGCGGAAACGCCTTCCGGTACTACTACTACGTTTCCGTCATCATAAATGCGTCCGAGAGCGCGGTTAACCGGAACACTAAATAGCCCAAAGAAGACACGCTTTGTCACAGAAAATCCTCGATTCGGATTGACGCCTGCTTCGATTAATGCGCGGGCGAGAGCGTCCCGCAACCGTGTTTCAATGACTCGACCGTCCGCATCGAGAAATGACTCCGCCTGCTCCGGAAATACCGTTTGAAAGCGTTGTACCAGTTCAACCAAGTGGTCTTGATCGGCCCGCGACACGCCGGTAAGTCTTTTGTGCCTGTCAGCAAAACGAATGGCCAGCCCAACGGCAACCGGCAAAACAAAGGCGAGGGCGGGCCCGCTAATCGAGTAAATCCAAGGTATATTCTCATCGTGGCCCAATTGATGGAAACCGACCTGGACACCCAAATAGGCGGCCGCCGCGAGACCAAAGGCCAGTATGACGATTCCTCCCATCGGGCTGTCGAGGGCGATTTGGATCTGCCGCCAAAAGCTTTTCTCTGTCTTCGCTTCAGCGTTACCAGCAGCCTTGGATGGCTCCGCCAACCTCGCTCCCCGCTCGTCCGCACCAACGGCAGTGGTCCCAGGCACGGAAGGTGTTTCAATAATCGGCCATCCGCCTTGGGTGCCGGATCGACCGGCACCTGAGAATTCCCCACCAGAGATAAAGTTTTCATTTTGTGCTATCAAGGCCAAAGCCGGGCCAGCGCCTAAAGCTTCGGCCAACGGAGACAATACTTCTTTCGCGGGACGCTCTACCGCGTGAAGCAAGTCCAGGGTCGCCGCATGGGTTCTCGCGAACGCCGGCATGGAGGAAAGATTTTGACT
>Ga0155276_116_pt2 | contig 11334 bp, 10 predicted proteins | sample RifCSPhighO2_02_FD_106244 | JGI IMG/M metagenome (GOLD analysis project Ga0155276, IMG submission 106244) | Omnitrophica bacterium RIFCSPHIGHO2_02_FULL_51_18 | reverse complement strand
CCATATCAGTAGCTCTCCTTCGCTAAAGCTTCGGAGAGCACTGCTTCGCAAAGTGCTTGCACTGCGAAGCTCGCGTAGCGAGCGAAGCAGTGAGCGGGTGACGGGAATCGAACCCGTATGACGAGTTTGGAAAACTCGGATTCTACCATTGAACTACACCCGCGCGACAAAAAGCGTGTCGCATCTTCGCTCGCCAAAATCCATGGCGAGCTTCGACCATGCTTTTTGGATCACCCGCCTTCTTTTTGGCGGGCAAAAAAACAGTGGGACAGTCAATTCAAATACGAACTCGCTGAACTCATTGCCCCGAATAATTGTACTTACAACGCCCCATAATTTAGCAGATTACCGGTACTTTCTCAAACACTAATGCCAATAGCCCCTCTACCCACATATACTTTTCTTTTTTTTCGGTTCTATCATGTTGCTATCTTGAATACCACGAATCAATTTCGAAAGTAATTCCATGCTTACTGCTTCACACGATTTAAATTTATCAAGCGATGGAAGCTCATCTTTGTAAACGGCTATTGGATCATTACAGTCTATAACGGATTTATTCTTCAGTCGTTGATAGTCATTGGGACCGGCATGCACTACCGTAGACTCAGGCTGGCTTGCTCGTAGCCTACAAATTCGATCAATATCAGTAGTTGTATTTGCAAGATAAATGAAGTGGCTATCTTGAGGTGCGCGATTTAAAACTATTAAATAGTGTGGCTCTGTTGGATGGATGTCCGGAACTATCGCGTAAAATACGGCCCCTTGTTTTAGTACAGACGAATACTCTTTCTCACGGGGGATTTCCAACCGCTATGCAGTTATTGCATGAGTTATCTGGGACTTACGAAGGTATGATTCACATGCCCCTGGCGAAACAATTTCTTTAAACAAGTCGTGATAATTAGTGAATCGTAAATCCTTGTGATTTGGGTCTGCGTCCTTAAAAAAATCTAAACACTCAATAGAAAATTGCTTGTTAAAAACATTCAAGTGATTTTTTTTACTATCCCATTCCGGATATGCATGCGACAAATCACAAAGATCAAATTCCTCCATTTTGCTGAAATTTTGGATCGAGAAATCAAGAGCTTCAATATCCGTGTTAGCTAGATAATCCATGTCGACTTCATGAATTGACGCAAAATAGTGTTCCTCAATATCTTTTAAATATTCATTGATGTATCCCAACATCTCTGGAGTTAGTCTTGTTCTTCTTGCGATGTTCAAGGCAAGCGACGCGACAGGTCCGAATTTCATGCCACAATAGGCGTCCTCTGTTACCAATCGTCCGTATTTCCGTAAATGGTAGCGATCGGCAAAATAGATGAGTTTTATTGCTTTTATACGTCTAATGATATTTTGAGACCCCGCGTTTCTGGCAAGATAGTTCAAGATCTGGGTGATTTTGTGAAAATCACAGGGGGTCATAATTTGAGTATATATTGCATATTGGCTTTTGTGAAGTCAAATTAGCTGGACCGTACAGCCAAAATAGAAATGTCCTAGTTCTACCAAATTAGAAATGTCCTAATTTACCTCATCAAAGCAATTGAAGAAGTGCGTCTCCAGTAACTATCTTTTGGAGGAACATAGTGTCGCTGTGGCTTAATATAAAGCTTCCTTTCTATGATCCTTGGTATTTATCCTAGTTAATTTTTGGTCCAGCACAGCCGCCTTTTAAGGCGATTGTATTGATTTACACTTATTTTTTTGTCATGCTGTAACCTGCCAACAATGATTCCAGGTACAACACCTAAATTCTCTGCAAATCGAATAATGTCCGATTCGGCAACTAGTGGGTTTTTTGACAAGAACTCATGGTATTTAGCCTCTGGAATCAAGTATTCCGCCGCAAACTGATTTGCTTCTTTCTCGTAACCATGATTATCAATCTTCACATCGTCTTCGATAAACAATTCTCTTTTATGTTTGAAAACATGCCCCAATTCATGAAATATCGAGAACCAAAAATGGTCGTTCGTCTTAAATCGGAGACTGACTTGGACAAGAGCGTTGCCAGAAACCCAGCGGGTTGCGCCACTCACAGGAAAACTCTTAAACTCAGGCGTAAAGATTAAAGCAATTCCATATCTAGCACACAGCGACCGTGCATCCTCACACGCTTTCTTGATATCCTCACGCGTTAAAACCCGTAAGGATCTCATCAGATCGTCTACCTTGGATTTGTCAAAACTCTCTAGTTTTTGGTTTTGAAATTCGATTTCCCCATGTCTAAGCCAAACCGCAAGCTTTTCATTGGATACAAAGAATTTTTGTGATTTTCTAAAAGCTACTTCGTATTGTGCTGGCACGAGATTTAGATGAGCTACACCTAGCCATTGCAGAAGCTGTTCGACTCTTTCTTTTGGATTACGAATATCCTTCACCCATCCAAAAGATGCCATTTCTCCGTAAGGATATGCTCTTGCAAGTTCCATTTGCAAATTCAATTCTTTGTTTTCCTTGTTCCTGGCTAAACTCTCACGATAGTTGCTTTCAAGTTTCAACCAAAAACTGGCGGGCAAGCCAAGTACATGTTCAAGCGTAATCGCCGTATCCGGAATGATTTCTTTCTTTCCCATGATAATTTCGTTGATGGCCTGAACAGGCTTATCCATGCGTCGCGCCAATTCCGCTTGAGAAATGCCTCGTGTTTCAAGAATATCAGCCAAGCTCATTCCTGGATGAATCGAAGCATCCGGTATATATTCCTTAGGCTTTATTTGGCTGTTCATTTCTTACCTCCACTAATGATAATCTTCTACACTTTCTATAGTTATCGCCTTTACAGATTCTCTGACTAACCCGACCCCTTTTTTTTCCTCGTATGGTTCCGCAGGTGAAAAAACCAAACGATAATTTCGCGTTAGATCTACAGCAAACGCTAACCTTTTTTCTTGAAGCATATGGCAACGTTGGGGCGGCACATGTGGTACCAGTGCCAAATTCTCAAATGCAGCCAGTTCGGCTAGTCTTAACAATACCTTTTCACCGATCCGATCACCCCAAACCATCCTCGCTTGGGAACAGCTCTTTTCAAATCTGCTGTTGGCATAACCTATTTTCATAATGGTTCCTATATTCACCCATAGGGTGAATACTACACTGAGTGCCAGTTAAAGTCAAATACTTTTAACAAACAAAGCATCGGCAAAAATCACTCCCTCGGGCGGCGAGAATCCCCGCCATCAAAGCGTCGGCGGGCAGGCATTTAGGTGAACAAAACCCCGCGCCCCCTTCCGAGAGCGCAGGGTTCGACATCCGGACTGGTGGGCAGGGAAGGATTCGCCCCCTCCGCGTCGCTAGCAAAATTGATTGCTTCGAACCACTTCTCGCAATCGATTTAGCGACGCTCCGGTGGGGCAGCCGCGTCCTCGGGGGTCGACGGCGCTCCTTAGGGTCGCGCCGTCTTTTACGTGGGCTCGGACGCTCCTGTTCGAATCCTTCTTCCTTTTCCAATCAACGAGAATTTTGATTCCTCGTAATCGGTATTTCCAAATCTTGCCCTCCTACGCTCTCCTTCGTTGAAAACGAAGGAGAGCTTCGGAGGACACTGCTTCGCAGAGTGCTTGCACTCCGTCACTCAGTCGCTTGCGTTGCAAGCTATGAAGTGCTCGCACTGCGAAGCCCTCCGAAGCTTTAGCGAAGGAGGGCGAAGCAGTGGGCAGGGAAGGATTCGAACCTTCGAAGGCATAGCCGACAGATTTACAGTCTGTTGCGTTTGACCGCTTCGCTACCTGCCCGTAAAAATAGTAGTGGGTAGTGAGGTAAAGTAGTGAGTTTAGTAGTGAGTCGTGGGTTGTGGGTTGTGAGTCACAAGTCACGACCGAATGCCCTTCACCCCTTTAATCTTGGACCAGCTTTCGGATAATTTATAGATTTGTTTGCCTGAAATCTCATACAGTTCTATCATCTTATCACAAAAATCTGTGTCGACCTGCTTGTGATAAACATCTTTTGCATGGGACAAGCTAACAATCAGTTCGTTGCATTCTCCTAACGCGTCATCTAAATACTTCTGAAAACCCAATCTTTGGTGCCGTTTCGCATATCCTTCCGCTATTAGACGCGGCACAGCTTTACAAGAACGACTCAGTTGATCTTTAAGGTCAAATCTTTCCGAGTCGGGCAATGAGGGTACAATCTTTAGCATAACTTCAACAGAGGCCTTGTAAGTATTTTGATAAATAATTAAATCTTTAAAACTAATTATCTTATTACCTGTTTGGCTCTGCATTTACACTCACTACCCAAATACAAGCTGGCGGTCAGATTCGAACTGACGACCGGCGGTTTACAAAACCGCTACTCTACCAACTGAGCTACGCCAGCAAAACTCTCTTAAAAACTTTGGGTAAATACTCAATCAAATCACTCGCCAAAAGCCCGAGCTCGCTCTTTGCTTTCACCGCCCTGTCCCCGGCCTTTCCATGAAAGTAAACCGCCCACCGGGCCGCTTCAAAAGGCCGAAGGCCCTGGCTTATAAAAGAGGCAATGATGCCCGTCAGCACATCCCCGGTGCCGCCTTTGGCCATGCCGGGATTGCCGGTGGCGTTCTCGTACGCCTTCTCATGATCCACCACCAGCGTTCGATGGCCTTTCAACACAAGCACCACATCATAAAACCTGGAAAGTTTTTTTGCAAGCGCCGCGCGCGCGGGCGCACCGGGGGGCCACGTTTGCCGGAATAATCTTTCGAATTCCCTCCGATGAGGCGTCAGGACCAAGGCTCCCGAATGTTTTGATAATTCATTCAAATGCGCTTTAAAACTATTCAGCCCATCGGCGTCCAACACGACGGGAACGGGCAGGTGCCCGACAAGCCGCCGGACAAGCGCCTGGGTCTGTTTGTTTTGGGAAAGTCCGGGCCCAATCGCAGCGCAGGAAATCCCTCTTTGTTTGATAAAACGGATGATTTCAGGATAAGACCTGCGGCTGAGAGTCGATTCCACGGTTTCGAAAAACCCGAGTTTCATGACCTCCGGCGGCAGCCCGGACAATTTCTTTAAAATAGTTTTGGGAGCGCCGAGCGTCACGAGGCCGCTTCCCGAAACCAGCGCCGCATGGCTGGCCAATACCGCCGCACCCGTCATATTTCCCGAGCCGGCCAGAATCAGCGTATGGCCATAGCAACTTTTGTCCGTATTTTTCCTGCGAGGCAGAAGCGGGAATTTCTTTCTCACCCAGCCCTTCCAATCTCGGTCATTGAAAAATAAGCATTACGTTGGCCACCGCATAATTTTCCGTATGCGAAAGGCTCACCAGTGCTTTTTGGATCTTCCTTCTTTTTCGCACTTTTTCGGCTTGGCCATGCCAGAAGATCTGGGGCTTTCCGAAGGCGTTATTCAGCACTTCCACGTTCTTCCAACCGACAAAATCAACCTCCACCTCACCGAGTGCTTTGAAGATGGCTTCCTTAGCAGCGAAGCGGGCGGCCAGATGCTGATACGGAAATTTTTTGGAATGGGCGTAACGAAGTTCTTTATCGGTGTAGACTTTTTTTAAAAAATTCTTTCCCCACTTTTTACTGAGCGTTGCAAGCCGCTTGATTTCGACAATATCTATCCCAATGGCCGATTTCACCCAGCCCTTCCAATCTCGGTCATTGACCTGTCTAAACTCTCTGCCTGTTTTTTCATGTTGTTCACTTTGGAAGGGCGGGGTTCATTTAAGAAGCGCTTTCATTTCCTTCACGGCATTCTCAAGCCCCACCCAGAGTGACCGCACAATGAGGGAGTAACCGATATTGAGTTCTTCCAAACCTTTAATCCGTACGATTTCCCGCACATTGTGGGTGTCAAGTCCGTGGCCCGCGTGAGCCGTCAGTCCGAGCTCCCGGGCGAAAAGCACGCCCCTTCGGAGGCGCTGAAGTTCTTTCGATATTTCCTGCCTCCCCTTCGCATTCGCATAAGTGCCCGTGTGAAATTCAACCGCATCGGCCTCAAGCTCCATCGCTTTTTCCACCTGCCTCAAATCGGCGTCAATGAAAAGGCTGACCACGACGCGCCGCTCCTTAAATTCGCTCACCGCCCGATGCAGCCTAGGTTCATGGCTGACCAGATCCAACCCGCTCTCGGTGGTGCGCTCCCGCCGTTTTTCGGGAACAAAAGTCACCTGATGCGGCCGGAGTTCCTTTGCCACCTTGACCACGGAAGGCGCGATCGACATTTCCATATTCAGCCGGATCGCGATACCGTTCTTCACGCGGAAGAGGTCTCTGTCCTGAACGTGGCGCCTGTCTTCCCGTAAATGCATCACGATGGAATTCGCCCCCGCCCGCTCGCACGTCTTGGCTGCCCGTACAACATCCGGCTCGAAACCACCGCGCGCCTGGCGCAGTGTCGCCACATGGTCTATGTTCACGCCTAGTTTCACCCCGCCCTTCCAATCTCGGTCTTTAACCAATGAAAGATTTCTGGTTGTCTTTTCGGAAGGGCGGGGTTCACACAGCCCTTCCAAGCTACACTTAATTCATACTTTGGAAGGGCGGGGTTCAGCATGGATAAGCCCGGTCAGGGCTGCGGCGCGATTTCCGGTTCCGCAGGCACTTTCTCGATGGGCACCATCACGTCCACAAGATAGGCGTTGTCCGTCAGGTGAATGCCGGCGACGCTTTCGAGCGGAATCTTCCTGCTCATCGTCCGCGTGAATTCACTGACGTCAATCAGCGCCGTCTCAGCATTGGAAGCTTCCTCGAGAAGCGCCTCGGGGCCGATCACAATCACCTGTGCCGGAACCGGCGTGACCTGATCGTCCACGATCCGGTAACCTTCCGGAGGGATGGTGGCCAAACGCACCTTGACCGGCAAATTCTTGGCCGTCAGCTTAATGAGCTTATAGGAAGGGTCCGGTGCCTTTCTCGCCGCACTTTCTATTTCATTATGAATGTAGAAGTAGGTTAAAAATGCGAACAACAGCGCCAAAATCTTGAGCACCCAAGAGCCTTTCAGCAAATTCACCCCACCACCTCCTTTTGAGGCGACGAAGGCGCCTCAGCGCTACGCGCCAAAATTAAAAATTTAAAAGGAGGTGGTGGGGTCATGCCGCGCCTTTCTCCTGACTCGTCTTCTTGCCCTTCACATTTCCCTTGTGCGGCTGGTAGAGTTCCACCAGGCATTCCTTCAGACGCGCTTCATCCACATCACGCGTCATCTTGCCTTTATCCATCAACGTAATCACGCCGGTTTCTTCGGACACGACCATCACGAGCGCATCGGTCTCTTCGCTCAACCCCAGCCCCGCCCGGTGCCGTGTCCCCAGCGTCTTTGAAAGCTTCTGGGATTGGGAAAGCGGGAAAAGACACCCGACCGCGACGACACGCCCCCCTTGAATAATCGCGCCGCCATCGTGAAAAGGGGTGTTCGGCATAAACACGGTCATCAAAAGCTCCGAGGTCAACACCGCGTCCAGCGCCATGCCGCTCTCGATATAAGGTTTGAGCCCCACTTCCCTTTCGATCGCAATCAAAGCGCCGGTATTATGCTTCGCGAGCGTCACGACGGCCTTCGTGATTTCATCGATCAGTTTTTCTTCCTTCAGAAACATCTTAAAGAGCGGACTCTGCCCGATCCGCGTCAAGCCCCGGCGGAGTTCCGGATGGAAAATAATGAGAAAACCGATGATGGATATTTGGAATAAATGCGACAGGACCCAGGCGATCGTTTGAAGTTCAAGCCACTCGGAAATAAAAAAAAGCGCAACCAGGACCACGAGCCCCTTCAAGGCCTGCGCCATTCCGCTGTCCTTGATGTAAACGAGCAGTACATAATAGCCGAACCAGAAAATCACAATCTCACTGGCCGGTTTCCAATAGGACATGAGGTACTGGATCGCTGTTTGCGTCATTCAGGATTTACTGAGCCATCGCGCCGTCTATTATAGCAGTCAACTGCTTATGAGGTAAAACATCATGAACTCTTAAAATATGGGCGCCGCGGCCGATCGCAAGCGCGGCGGCGGCAAGCGATCCGCAGAGCCTTTCTTCGACCGGCGCTCCGGTCAATTTCCCGATAAATGATTTTCGTGAAAGCCCGGCAAGCACCGGACACTTGAGCGAAGCGAAGCTTTCCAGATTTCCCAAAATCTGAAGATTCTGTTCGGCGGACTTTCCGAAACCAAAACCCGGGTCCACGACGATGCTCGATCGGGAAATGCCCTGGTCCAGCGCGAAATGAACCGAGCGCTTCAAAAAGTCTTTAACTTCCTTTAACACATCCTGATAACGCGGGCGCTTCTGCATCGTCTGCGGGTTCCCCCGCATGTGCATCAACACCACCCCCGCTTTGGAGCGCGCAATGAGCTTCGCAAGCCTCCGATGGTTCCTCAATCCATAAATATCATTGATGACCGCCGCGCCCTCGTCGAGCGCAGCTTGCGCCACTTCGTATTTATGGGTGTCGACGGAAATGGGGATCTTTAGCGTCCGGGAAAGCTTTTTCAAGACCGGCAGGATGCGGCGTATTTCCTCCCTGGCGGAAACAGGGCGGGAGCCGGGACGTGAGGACTCGCCGCCGACATCTATCAGGTGCGCCCCTTCCCGCTCCATCTCAAGCGCGCGGCAAACAGCCGCTTCCGGGTCCAGAAAAGAACCTCCGTCGCTGAAAGAGTCCGGCGTGACATTCAGGATTGCCATGATCTTGGTTTCGGAACCGAGACAGAACGTTTGACCGCGCAGTTCGAGATTAAACTTGGGCCGGCGGGTGACCAACGATTCGTCTGACTTCTGCGGCATCCAGCACTTCTTTCTCAAGAAGCGCGGCGGCAAGCGCGTTGAGCTGTACGGAGTGCTTGACCAGCTCCTCTTTCGCGCGTAGGTAAGCCTCATCGATGATGCGCTTTACTTCGGCGTCGATGAGGCGCGCGGTGTCTTCGCTGTAGTTTCTTTCCTCTCCGAGATCCCGGCCCAAAAACACCTGATGTTCCCTGCGGCCAAACGTAAGATTTCCCAATTTCTCGCTCATGCCAAACTCACACACCATGCGCCGGGCAATCTGTGTGGCCACCTCGAGATCGTTGTGCGCTCCGGTCGTCACCTCACCGAAAGTCAGCTCCTCCGAGACCCGGCCGCCCATCAGAACGACGAGCCGCCCGAAAAGTTCTTTCTTGGAACACAAGTATTTGTCCTCCAGCGGAACCTGCATCGTGTAGCCCAGCGCCGCGGTGCCCCGGGGAATGATTGACACTTTGTGAAGCGGGTCAGCACCCGGAACCAAAAGCGCCAAAAGCGTGTGGCCGGACTCATGATGGGCCACGATTTTCTTCTCCACATCGGAAATAATGCGGCTTTTCCTCTCAGGCCCCGCCATCACGCGCTCAATCGAGGCCTGAAGCTCCACCATTCCCACGCCCTCTTTATTGTTGCGCACCGCCAAAAGCGCGGCTTCGTTGACGAGATTCGCGATATCGGCGCCTGAAAAGCCGGGCGTTTGCCTGGCAATTGCTGTCAAGTTCACCTCAGGCAAAATTTTTATATTTTTCGTATGCACCTTCAAAATCTCCTCGCGGCCCTTCAAGTCCGGGCGGTCAATCACAATCTGGCGGTCAAAACGGCCCGGCCTCAAGAGCGCCGGATCCAGCACGTCCGGCCGGTTGGTCGCCGCCACGACAATGATCGCTTCCTGCGTATTGAATCCGTCCATCTCCACCAAAAGCGCATTGAGCGTTTGTTCGCGCTCATCATGGCCGCCGCCAATGCCGGCAAAGCGCTGGCGTCCCACCGCGTCAATCTCATCGATAAACACGATGCAGCCGCGGCCAGTCTGCTTGACACTGCGCTTGGCCTGCTCAAAAAGGTCCCTCACGCGTGACGCCCCGACCCCCACAAACATTTCCACAAAATCGGAACCGGAGATGCTGAAAAAAGGCACGTCCGCTTCGCCGCTGACCGCCTTTGCCAAAAGCGTCTTGCCGGTGCCCGGCGGCCCCATCAAGAGCACTCCTTTTGGGATCTTCCCCCCGAAACGCTGAAACTTTTTCGGCTCTTTCAAGAAATCAATAATTTCCTTAAGCTCTTCCTTGGCCTCTTCGACGCCCGCCACCTCCTGAAATGTGATTTTAGTGCTGGTCGCAAGCCGCGCCCTGGATTTTCCGAACGCCATGAGCCGTCCCCCGCCGGCCGCGCCGCCCCCCCGATACAACAAGAACCAAAACAGCCCCACAAAAAGAAGAGGCCCGATCACCGCATACAAAAGCTGAGCCCAAAAAGTCTTTTCGGGACGAATCTCGTAATTGGGAAGATTCTTTCTCAATAGCCGCTCCACGTCCGGATCGCCGTCCGGCAGGATGACGCGGTATTTTTGGCCGTCGAGGAATTCACCGATTACCTCATTCACCACACGAACGCCCGACTTCATCATGGGGGTGTCGGGATTGGCCTCCAACAGCGAGTAAAATTCCTTGTAAGTCAGCTGTTTGCTCTGCTTTTCGATCGGAAAGTTCCCGACATTCGCAAAGTAAAAAACGCTCAAGAAAAGAAAAATCCAAAGGAAAATGGATCCGGGGAACCATTCTTTCGAGGTTTTTTTCGGGCCCTGCTTCGGATTGCCTTTGGGTGGGTTCATAACCGGGACATTATATCAGATGGCCCTGTCTTTTTAAAGGGTTAGAATCTCTTTTCTTGACAACGGCGAGACCGCTTAATATACTGAGTTGCTTAAAGGTGAAATTTAATTTATTTTTATGAAAAAGATTCGATTAGCGGTCGTCGGTGTGGGCAATTGTGCCAGCTCCCTTGTCCAAGGCATTGAATTCTACCGGCGTCACAGCGCCTCCAGCGGCCAGCCTCAAGCCTTAGGCCTCATGAATTATGAAATCGGGGGCTACCGCCCGCAGGATATTGAGATCGTCTGCGCGTTTGACATAGACAAAAGGAAGGTAGGCCTTTCGGTCAAGAAGGCCATCTTTCAAAAACCCAACTGCACGAAACTTATCACCAATCATCTCCCCTCCCCGAGCGCCATTGTGCAAATGGGCGAAGTTTTGGACGGGGTTTCCGAACATATGAAAGATTATCCGGAGGACAGGACCTTTATCCGTTCAAATACCAAACCCGTTGATGTGGTTAAAGTTCTTAAAACTTCAGGCACGGAAGTCTGTATCAATTATCTGCCCGTGGGCTCGCAGAAAGCGGCGGAGTTCTACGCGGAGGCTTGTCTACAAGCCGGCGTAGGTTTTGTAAACTGCATGCCCGTTTTTATCGCTTCCAACCCCGCCTGGGCCCGGCGCTTTGCCGAAAGAGGGATTCCGGTTGTAGGCGATGACATTAAATCGCAGGTGGGGGCCACGATCGTGCACCGCACATTGGCCAGGCTTTTTGAGGACCGCGGCGCCAAG
>Ga0155276_160_pt1 | contig 11828 bp, 5 predicted proteins | sample RifCSPhighO2_02_FD_106244 | JGI IMG/M metagenome (GOLD analysis project Ga0155276, IMG submission 106244) | Omnitrophica bacterium RIFCSPHIGHO2_02_FULL_51_18 | reverse complement strand
TGTCATCATATTCTCTGTAAGAAAAGTCATTATGCCTTGCACCAAGAATTTTGATATTAACCGTCTCAAGAAAGTTTGGTCCACCAAAATGCGCCGGCTGTGCAAGAAAAGGTGGCCCAAAATCTCCAACAGGAACGGCCTTCTTAGATAAGTCAATTGTAACCGAATTCTTGCCGTTTGGAGGAACACCTGTATATTGTCCCGTCATAGCAATATTTGGAGCCGTTCCCCACACATTAATGATTCTTTTAAGATTCGGATTATTAATATAATAGCCATCTCCTAAGATAAATGGACCCTCATAGTTTATCACGGTGCGAATATCATATTGAGCCTTTTCAATAGCACCGATTAAAGGAGCAAAAAATCCGGAGTGCGCGAAAGCAATCGCATCTTTGATGGGCCCCTGGGCGCTGGTAAATGCGGTGATCTTTTGGATAACCTCGTTTACAAGGTCGTTATTGAAACCGTTTGCAACCCCGCCAAATATGCGGTTATACCAATTTTGTATTTTTGTTACCAAAGGCTGAAGAAAAGATGGGATATCAGCCGAAGGTATAAGATTCTTGGCAAGCTTGACGAAGAAATCATCGACGCTATCTAAAGAGTTCAAGAACTGTAAGAATTTATTTTCTTCCGCCAAATCTTGCCCAAAATCCTGGAACCAGTCGACGGCATTGCCGAAGAGATTCGTTGTCTCAAACATAGGAACATTGATAGATTGGAATATATTGATCACTTTATCCTTAAACGCCAGCAAATTGATGTAGGGCTGAATAAGTTGGTCCTTAGTATGTTCAGGGACGATGGTGTTATTGAAACCGTTTCCAAAAATATAATGGATATTCCGCACAGCCTCTATTGAACCTGAGACAGCCATCTCCGCCGCATCAGCCACTCCTTCATTTATGAAGAATGTAAGCGCCATCGGCACAATATTAAACACCGCCCCCCAGAAATTAAAGGATGAGTCGGGATCATCGGGCTTGGGAGCTTCAATGTAAATCGGCTTATCTTGTTTTTCAGGATCGGCCTGAAGAAGGACATCATCGCCGTCACGAACATCAAAATGAATCAATTCTCCTTTTTCTACCTGAGCATAAAGCTGGAGACCATCCTGAATATCCGCATAAATGTCTCCTTCCCACAAACGAAGGATTTCATTGTCAGTAAGCTCAAACATACCAAACTCATAGATATCGTCTCTTTTGAGACCAGCGAAGCTTCCGTCGGTTCCAAAGAAAATCGAGTCATCACCCGTGAGGAAGTATTCGTTGACCTGTGTGCCACTCGGCATCGTGTAGGAATAGCTTGTAGAGTTCTGAAGGAACTCATCCACACTCCCTGCTTGATAAACTGGTTGTGTGGCAGCTGCGCCAAAGATAGACCCAAGGAAGGATTCGAGAGCGCCGACAGGGCCTTTGTTTGCCAAAGCATCGCCAAAGGTAGTGATGCCTCCTCCGACGCTTCGTGCGACACCACCGACGACGTTAAAAAGGTTTGAGACAGTTTTCCCAAAGATATTGAAAATACCATTGAATAAGCCGTCTCTTCCGATGGCAAGCGCAATATTCTTAGCCACAGCACCGCCTAGGAGTGAGCCTAATATAGGATTTTGTGTTCCAATGAAATCGATTCCGTATTTCACAATGCTTTGGGTAAATCCCGTGTTGATGGCATCAATAATGTTTTTCCCGACATTCGCCCCACCCGTCAACCCAGCCCCAATTGCCCCTGATATAGGAGCACCTATTAAGGTGGAGATCCTCGGATCAAGCCCTAGGGATGTGCTCAACTTTTCCACCCCATATTGCGCGAGGGAGCTAAACAATTGGGATTTTACCTGATCAAACGCCTTTTCTATGGGAAGTGTCGGGTTTTGAATCTTGATTCCCTGGATGGAAGCCAGAGCCAAGGTAGCAATTTGAACAAAGGAAGAATCAAGCCCCAGCTCAAGACCGAGCCTCCCCACTTCGCTGATCGTCACCGTTTCATTGATACTTTTTTGGATATTGATGGCTTGGTCAATACCTTTGGCTGAATCCGTTGGCTTCATCCCCCCGACAATCGCTCCAGCCGCGAGGGAACCAAAGAATCCCGCAATCTGTGGACTCACTCCGACGGTTTCGAGACCTCTTGAAATACCATAGTTGACGCCTATACCAACGGCGGTCTCAATAAGCCGACTGCCAATTTCAGAGGTTGTGATCGCATTACTGATTCCATGGAAGAAAGTCCCGATGTGGCCAAAAAATCCTTGAACCGTTTGGAATACACTCCCAAAAAATTGCCCGACGCTGTTTAGAGCCTGGCCCACGGGACCGGCACCTTTAAATATCTCTCCGAGGCCTTTGCCAAAATCACCGAAGGCAAGACTGACCACGGCAGTAGCGGCTGACAACCAATCTTTTTCAATAATGCTTGCGACAAGGGCTGCGATCCGAAGGCCATTGATAAGAAGACCAAGCGCTGGGTTAATTATCCAGACAACAAAGGCCAAGATATTTAAGAGACTCCCCCAGAACGCTCCTCTTATACTTTGCGTTTGAGAGGCTGAAAGAATCTTTACCTGAGATCCTTCGGCTCGCTGACGCTAGCTCAGGATGACGGCTGAGGCCGTCACATTCCCCTTCCAGACTTTCATAAAGCCGTCTTTTGTGACGGTTAACGATTCGTTCTGTTTGTCCGCCCCAATGCCCGGGTCGATGTAAGTAATGGTATCTTGAGTTATCCCTGTGATTACAACATAGTGATTGCCGTTGATGTGGGCGATAAGTCTGGATCCTTCGCTGGCGCTCAGGATGACGGATAAATCTTCCCAGGCGAGATTCGCCCCCGATAAGGATAGTCCATAGAGTCCCGCAACTTTATTCAACGCAAACATGGAGAGAACAAGATCCCCGTCGTCCAACGGACTTATAACGCCCGTCAGGACGTCAATTAAGATGGCTTTTTGAGCGATATCAGTCCGGGTGTAGGTGATGCCCTTTTGATCCAAAAGGGATTCTAGTGCCAGGAAGGCCGACTGGCCAAAGTGGAGCGTGCGGGAGTTAAGCCAGGAGAGGATCTTCTGGGCGTCGGAACCCGAGAGCGCGATGATTTCATCCGGCCCAAGCCCCAAGGCCGCGGCAAAGGTATATTTATCGGACTCAGACTTCGCCAGATAACCGTTGATCTGGTTTGTGACGCCCTCCTTGATCGCGGTGACGTAATCGCTTCTTTCCTTTAGTTCGGGTAGGGCATGGACGTGAAGTTTGAGCGCTTCCGTTAAGGGCGTGAGACCCAGAACGGGCACATCCACAAGATGCGTTATCTTAAAATTACGTATTTTTAGGTTCGCGTCGTAGATCCAATCTCCGGAAGAATTCTTTTTTGCCTCGTCGTTCAACCATTTAAAACCAATAGTGTGGGTGCCGGCCGAGAGGCCATCAAATAAGAACGCCCCTTGGCTCCAGACCGTCTTACTCCCGGCGACCTCGGCGTAACCGGTCTTGACTCCATCCACAAAGAGATCGAATTGATAATTAAAACCCTCATAGATCGGCGTATTGAAATTGATGGCCTCGAAATCCAGCCTCAGGTCTCCGGCCTGGGCGAGACTCACCTGGTACTCGACCTTGCGGTCCTCCTTGCCATGGGTTTGAAGCGCGTTTTCTTGGGTCACCCTCGCCCAACCGTACGCTTGGTAGACGATGTAGCTTGCGCCATAAATCGAAATTGGGAGAATGGTTTCCTGCTTTTCAAAGCGGTCGTACCACACCTGAGCTTCTGAAAAGGTATCGCCCGAATCATAGTCGACCTTCGAGATCCAGAAGTCGTACTCAGTGTTCGAGGGGTCTCTTCCCAAAATTCTCCGGTAATAGTCATAAACAATGGGCGAGATTTCCTGGCGGAGGATCTCTTTCTTTAAATTGGTTTCCTGTTTGTCGAGCTCCTCATAGGCTTTTTGGGCATCGGTCTCGATCTGGTCGGAGACGGTCTTCACTTGGGAATCAAGTGATGCGTAGGCGTCGGCTTCGCTTGAGGCCACGCTTGTGAGAGCGGAGTAAATCTGGTTCATGCTTGCGCTTAAGTTCCCCAAGGCTTCGGCTTTGGCGCTTTTGGCCGCTTTGCCCCGGGCCTGGGAGTTTGAAAGGCCGCTGTACTGGCCCTCGAGGATACCAAGCTGGGATTGAAGAATGAGCCTTTGGGCATCGGCCTGATTTTGGATGGACTGGTAGGCGAGATTCTTTTGGGCGGCGAGCAACTGGAGGGACTTGGCACGCTCCTCCTCAATACTTTGCTTGGCTTTTAAGACCTCATCGGGCAGGGTGTCTCGGGCGTTTTTAAGATAAACCCTTGAAGGGTGTCCGTCGGCGTCATAAGCGTACTCGATAAGCAATAACCCATTCTCATCCAATACCTTCGAAGGCTTGTTATTCTCAAATAAGGTCACGGTTTGGTCGGCCTTCGATTGGGATTCAAGGGTGCCGTCTTTCGAATATTCCTGAGACACGACGCTCTGAGCATCAAGCACCGCGTCCTTGGTGGATTGGAGCCAGGTATCAAAACTTGGAGGATTTGGCGTATTCAGTTTATCCATATAAGGAGTGGTTAGGGAATAACCGGATACGGAGGTTGTTTGGCCTGCCTGGTTTGTGAAGGATCCATCGGAATAATTAAAGAAAGAGAGATCCGCAAGCCCGTACTGGAGTTCATAGATATAAGCCGAGGCCACGGCGCCCCCGTGGTCGGAGCCTTCGCCGTAGCCTGAGGCCGTGGCGCGGATGGCGGTGATCCCTGAAACATTCAAAGCTTTTGTAACCTGCCCCGTATCCCCCATTCCTCCTTGAGCATTTTGAAATGGAATCCAGTCGCTTGTGCCCTGCCGGTATTCCACGGAATAATTACCGCTGGCATGGTTGTTGTTGGAGTAGTCCCCCCAACCCGCCCCATAAGTGTAGAAGCGGTACTGTATCCCGGTGATGGTTTGAGGAACCGGAAAAGTATGCGTGGAAGTAAGGTAAAAACTGATACTCCCCTGGGTCCGGTCAAAGCTCCGACTGCCGGAGGCCACTTGGGCGGTGTTAAAGTCCCCGTCATGGCTATAGGGCCCGCCTGAGCCCCCCTCATAGAAGTGTTGGGCTTGAGCGATCACTTCCTCCGGGGTGAGGACCCCCTCCGCCTTAAGTCCCAAAAGACTTCCCGTAGCGCTGTATTTTAGATCGGCCGCGTCCTTCTTAACCCAAGTGGCGGTAAGATTTCCCGAGGGGTCGCGGTCGTACGAATAAACGAAGTCCCGGACCTGGGAATCCGTCACTTTAGAGAGTATTCCATTTTCATAATAAAAGTGTGCCCCCTCAGGAGTGATTTCTTCCAAAATAGAAGTTTCGCTGAATACTTTTTTACTTCCATCGGAGAAGCTTTTTGCCGCTTTTACGACATTGCGGCCTCCGTCTAAGACAATGTCCGTGATACTTGAGCCGTCCGTTAAATCAATAGAGGTGACTTGACCGGATTCATAATGCACCACGGAGCCGTCGGAGAGCTTTTTCTCAATGAGCCGCTCTTCGGTTATTGCTTCGTTATTAAGCCCCGTGTAATAAGCGTAGCTGAATTTTTGGCTTTCTTTTTCCAGAAAAGAAAGCTTTTTGTCCGACCCGTAGGTCCTTTTGACGCCCTCCTCGTCGGTCACGAGGGTCTGGTCCCCCTCATAACTGTACGAGTAGGTGTGAAGCGTGCGCCCGAGGCGTGTGACTTGGACTTGTTTCACACGAACGTCATTCTGAGGCGAAGCCGAAGAATCTCCTTCTTGAGATCCTTCGCTGATGCTCAGGATGACGGATTCGTAAAAGTAAGTTGAAAGCACCGAGGTGTCTTGGTTTAGAGAAGTTAAAAGATTTCCGCTCTTGTAAACCTTGAGGGATTTTTCCTCCAGGTCCTCGATATTTGTAATCTCTTCCCCGTTTGTGTCAAAGGTGTAGGTGTATTTAAAAGTAAGGACGCCATCTTTGTTGATGGACCTTATCTTTCCGTATTGATAAATAACTTCAAGCGTGTGCGGGTTTGCGGGTGTGGGGCTTATGGCGGCTTGGATCGGGTTGTTATTGGCATCGTAAAACGTCTCGACGTTGCCCTGAGTCACGGTATAGGAGGTAACGATGCCTTGGGTGTCTTTTTGGTAGCTAAAAACCTGAGGCGCGTCGTTGGGTGTCTCGATCATTTGCACATCGCTGCCCGCATAGTTTATGATCTCCTGGTTCTGGCGGATCACTTTCTTAAGATTGAATGAAGTGTCATACTGCATGCGGATGGGTGTGAGCGCGTCCGGGATTTCTGGAGAATTGAGCGCCGCCTCAATGACATCCGGCGAAGTATAAGAAAAATCGTAGGTCAGGGCTTCCGGCGTGATGATCTTTAAAAGCTTCTCGTCCACGTAAAATAACTTCGTGTAGTCAGGCCGGGTCATGGATTCAAGCTTTCCGCTCACGTAAACTCTTTCCTCCCCGTCCGGAGTCGCGACCGTCGCATCTTGAATGCTTCCATTCGCGTCAAAAGTAATATTAAAAATCTCCGTGCCGTCGGATTTTTCTATGGAATCAATTGTGGTCTCACCTTTTTTATAATGAATCGTGAGGTCCCCGAGCTTAACCGAAGAGAGCTTGCCTTCGGCGCTGTAAGTGGAATCGAGGCTGTTCTGGCTGATCGTGGACTGTGTGACATTAAAGAGAGCGCTTTCTTCAAAGGAGAAGCTTGTGGCATTGCCGTCTTTGTCGACGGCGCCCGTAAGGAGTCCATCGGTAAAGGTAAGGTGAGTACTGTCCGGGAGCATGCCTTCGAGCATATTTCCGGACGGATCATAAATAACCCAGGAGGGGTAGCCATCAAGTGGAGGGCGGGTGGGGGTTGGGGCCGTCTGGGAGATAGCCGTCATCTTTAAATTCCTAAACTGGAAATTTGCATCATACCCTGACACGCCGGCATTGCTATTTACCCATATCATCTGAATCGTGTGCGAGCCTTCTGTAAGACCTTGAAGCGTAAAGGAGCCACTCTGCCAAAGAGTCGAGTGAGCCGGGGCATAGTAGTAGCCCTGACTTACTCCATCGATGAATAGCTCAAGCTGAAAGTGGGTGTAAGAGGAGGGGATCCCTTTTGAACCGTTGTTGACGGCTTCAAGACCGATCTTAAGGTCCCCCGCCTGCTCGACGCCTATTTGGTACTCCACCCACTGATTGCCCCAATAGGTGTAGAGACTGGAATCCGATCCGAGCTTCCAACCGGCTTCATAGGTCCCGTCGGTTTTTCTGTGCAGGCTTCGTCCTGAGGTATCGAGGGTGGATATTGAGAGAATACTTTCTGTGGGCTCAGTTCCTCCGCCATCCTGAATCGTGAGTTTAATGTTGTTGTCGGGAAGCGCTTCCTCCTTATAAAGGTACTCATAATCGTCCTTTAGGACTTTTGAGATCTTACCCTGATTAAATTCCACAACCGTGCCATCGGGTTGTTCGATCTTTTCAATGACATCTTGGGTATCGTAGGTGACCGTGGGACCATTCACCGTAGAAACAACGGTTTTGGAGTCCGGGGTGTAGGTATAGTTCGAAATTACCCCTTCCGGGGAAATGGTTTTGATTACTTTGCCGGTCGAGACATCGTATTCAACCGAGGTGCCATTAGGTTGGAGATACCCTAAGACCTGCCCGTTCTGGTAGACCTGGATCGAGCCGTCCGAGAGCTTAAGGTCCGCGTTTTGGATACTGCCATCAGGATCAAGAACGATATCTTTAAGGACTGTCCCATCGGGCCGATTGACCTGGGAGAGTTTATCGCCGACGTATTTTAAGATATCGCCGTTCTGTGTCGTCAGGCTGAAATTAAGGTTTTGAAGGTCCTGGAGAGCCTGTTGCTGGTCCACCACGGCCTGCTGCTGGCTCTCCGCGGAGGTGAGCTCCGCCGAACCCATCCCGATCGGCCCCTCTGCATCATCCAGTTCAAATGAGGCCTTCGCATCCAGAAGCATCTGCCGGACGTCGATGGCCCAAACGATCTGCGAATAGGAAAACGTAAATACAAGGACCCATGCAACAATCTTTTTGAAAAGTTTTCCCAAAAACTCTCGGTGGGCTTCGAAACTTAATATTTTTTCGTTTCGTCTCATTCTGGCTCCAAAGAAATTCCTCGAAACAAGTCAAGCTTACACGGGTATTTCATATTTGTCAATCAAAATATGAAAAAAAATCATATTGTTACACAAGCATATTTAAGCAGGAGTAATCCATTTTAATTGTACGGTTATTAAGGGTTAAAAATCACTGTCATTCCCGCTGATCCCCGCCTTTGCGGGGATGACATACTTTCAGTATGTCACTCTGACGATCGTTAGGGGGCGTATTAGTCAATTAGAGACTTGATCCCAACGCGTCTTTGATCTTCTGCTCCAGATCCTTGAGCGAGGTTAACGGTTTGTCAAAACAGGTAAAAGCGCCCATCTCCAAAAGTTTCGAGCGAGACTTCCCCTCGCCTTCCGATGCGGTGATCATGATGCACTTCGTGCCGGGATTGATCTCCAGGATCCGCTTCAGGACTTCATCCCCGTGAAGGCCGGGCATCTTAAGGTCAATGAGGCACACCTCGGGCCTCTCGCGCTCGGCGATGGCCAGGCCGTCGTCCCCGTGGTTGGCTATCAGTACTTCAAACCCGCGCGGCGTGAAGTAGTCACGGATTAGATTCGTGAATTCGAGTTCATCATCTATCGTCAAAAGTTTGGTCATCTTTTCTTTCTGCGTTATTATTGTACCAAATACCGGGGCTCAGTCCTTAAATTTCATGACAAATTCCGTCCCCTGGCCTACTTTACTCTCCACGCAAATTTTACCACCATTTTTTTCAATAAGCGAATGAGTGATCGCAAGGCCAAGGCCGGTACCATCCTCCTTGTCCGTATAAAACGGGTCGAAAAGTCGCGGGATATTTTCCGTGGCGATTCCATGTCCCGTATCGCCGACTCTCACTTCCACACCGTCGGCCGCCACCCTCGTTTGGACACTCAGAGATCCCCCGCTTGGTTTCATCGCATCAATAGCGTTTAAAATCACGTTGAGAAACGCCTGCTTCAACTGTCCTGGGTCCGCCAAAACATGATGCTCTTGAAAATCCGCGGTTACGCGGATATTCGCCTTTAAAAACTCATTGCTTAAAAGGTCTAAAACATCCCGCAGGGGATCGTTGAGTGAACAAACCCTTCGTTTGGGGTCCGCCGGCTTTGAAAATAAAAGAAGATTCGTCACGATATCGTGAATGCGGTTCACTTCCTGGCTCACAATGCGGCAAAACTTTTCCCGAAATTCAGGGTCGTTGTATTTCGTAGGCAAATATTCAGTAAACGTTCGAATAGCGGCGAGCGGATTTTTTATCTCGTGCGCCATCCCGGCCGCGAGCGTGCCGATCACCGCCATCTTCTCGCGCTGTGCCGCCTCGGCCTGGGTCTTCGAAAGCTCATCAAAAAGCTGCGCGTTCGAGATGGCGATCGCCTCGGTTCTGGCGAGCGTCATTAAGATATCCAGCTCCTCCGCCGTATAATCCTCCCCCGATTTCTTCATGCCCAAAAATATCAGTCCGACCAGCAGGTCATGCGAGACAACAGGAAGGCAAAGACGCGCGTTCAGTTTCTTAAAGGCCTGCATCAGGTCGCCGTCATGATTCATCTTGTCGGCGGCTTTGTCTTTCTGAATAGGATTATGGGAAACCTTGAGGTAACGGATGAGGACGTCCTCTTCTTTTAAGATCAAGTCTTTCTCCCTGACATTCTGAGAGGCAACGACCTTGTAGAGCTTCTGGTCCTTGTCGTGCAACATTACGGCGGCGGATTCGAGTTTAGTGATGTTCATAAGACCCGTAACCGTCTCTTCGGTCAGCCGCCGGATGTCGAGGTAGGTCAGAATCTCGTTCGTGAAAACCCTCAAAAGCTCCCGGTAATCGTATTTTTTCTGAAAGAGAAACCGCTCCGTAATGTTCGTCAGAAAATTCTCCAGTGGCCTCAAGGTAAACGTAATGATCACAACCGTCGGAATCATCGCCACCCACTGGTTCCAACCCAACGAGTTTTTAAAGAATTCTTGCCCAATCATAGTGACAACGGTAAATAATCCATATACGAAAGCAAAAAGCCCGGCAAATACTGCCGTACGGCGTATGATGACTTCGATGTCCATGAACTTATGGACAAGAATGGTATAGGCCATCATAGGCGGATAAAGAATAATTAGAACACTAAAATATGGTGGAAAAGGTATATTGAAAATCAAAAGAAACAGCGAAATACCACCACCAAAAGCTAGTCCCAAAGCAACAAAAAAGTAAAGGAGTCGAGTTTTCTCTGTTCCAACAGATCGGCGAATCGCCTTTGCAAGCTCAAATTGTGCGTAACCGGGAAAAACGAGGAACATGCCAGCATAGACAGGATACAAGATCCCCCATTCAGGATAATATGGGATTCCCATCTTCGGTAGCAACGTTTTGACTATCAAAGGCGTCAAACACAAACCAAACATAAGGAACGAAAACAAATAACCGCTTGTAAAAAGATTCTTACCCTCTTTCTTTTTTAAAAGGGCCCACACAAAATGCAGATATGCAATAGGAATAAGTGCACCAAATGCGTGGGATAACCGACTGCACATAAGCATGATTGGAAAACTAAATTTCCCGATCAGCGTTAAAAAGTAACCAACCGCCCAAAGAGAAACGGTACTGCTAAAAATAAAACAGCGACGGTACAGGTACGACTTCGTATTTTGGGAAAAAACGAACGTGCCGGTTGCAAAAAACAAGAAGGCTGTTAATCCGGTAACAATGCTATAAAAGATCATCCGCTTCTCTCACAGTAAAAACCTTTGAAGTAATCAAAAAGATTGGCTAACAAACTGTAAAGATGAATCTATCCGCGAGAGCGCGGAAATGATACAATCCGCAATGATTCTGTGCCCTTTATCATTGGGATGAATTCCGTCGCTTGAAATCGTGGTCAAAATATCCTCGTTTAGCGGTTCTCTAATATTAATAAAAAAGTTTTTCCTTCGATGGCAAATTGCTTTAATACAATCGCTGTATTTTTTCTGCCATTGAACCGGATCGACTCCTACTTTCTCGGTGACTTTAAAAACCGCGGGAAACACTTTAGTAAACCTGACGATGTCGAGGGGTTGAAGATTGCATACCGTTGCCACTTGACCATTATCCTCTATCAGATCAAGAATCTTGTTCATATTCACTTCAAATTGCTCAAGCGAAATATAAGGCTTTCCATTCTCGTCCACCCAGCTGTCGTTATTTCCGAATAAGACCACTACATGAGAATAATTTTTTTGATCCAAAACATTGCTTTCGATTCTTTTCAGACCTAGCAAACTTGTATCTCGGTTTCTACCCCTCAGCGAAACCGGCACGCACAAGGATGCCTTCACTAGCTTAGCGCATCCAAACTGGCGGTCGGATGCACCAATTCCGGCAAGGATACTGTCCCCGAAACAGATTACGCCACTAATACCTTTCAGCTTGTAAAAATTATTCATTTTTAAAAATTGGTTTACGCTTTTCTTTAAATGCACTTAATGCCTCTTTCATCTCTCCTTTTTCGCATACCTCCCCAAAACACTCCAGCTCAATCCTTAAACCCTCTTTAATAGAGTCACATCTTCCGTCATGAATCGCCCTTTGAGCGGCTCGAATTGCGACCTGACTTTTACTCGCCAGCGTCCGTGCGATTGTCAAAGTCCTACTCAACACGTTAAAGGGGTCACCTATGAAAGCTGACCTCAAGTAAAACTTTATAAATTATTTTCATCCCG
>Ga0155276_167_pt1 | contig 13446 bp, 15 predicted proteins | sample RifCSPhighO2_02_FD_106244 | JGI IMG/M metagenome (GOLD analysis project Ga0155276, IMG submission 106244) | Omnitrophica bacterium RIFCSPHIGHO2_02_FULL_51_18 | reverse complement strand
CTGTTATTTCAAGCGGGATGGATCAGACCCCTTCGCAGGATGGCTGTAAAACGAGGTACGAAATAAGAAGTACGAAAGGTTAACCTTCAGCCCGGTACCAATCCAACCGCACTTGAGAGACTTCCCAACTTCGTCGATCTCGGGTTGCTCGATGAGTGGACTGCCGAAGACTAGGAAGTGTTTGCGCATGTTAAACGCTCATTTTTCGATAAAGCCGATCAAGAAACTCAAGATATTCTCTTAATTCTTCCTTGGATGGAACGGCGTCTGCGCCATAAAGATCAAGATTGCGGTCTTTACGCATTTTGTCGCCGAGTATAAGGATGTTCTCATCATGCATTTGGAAGCTAAGATGCTCTAATATTTTCTGGTGGTGCCCGGGCCGACTTTTGGTTCGATATCCTTCTTTCGCAAGATGGTAAATACCAATTTTTAGAAGCGCCATATATGCAAAATGAAATGCCACTTCGGGCTCGTTCGCAGATTTGGCGATATCAAGATTCCGTTTTGCGGATTTCTTATACTTTTCTATAATGCCGGCGGAAAATTTTTGTGGCTCAAAATAATTTTTATCGACCATTAGACGATCCTTGTTGGATTCGCTGATAAGACCCTATGAACAAAGGAGCCTTTTTGGATTTTTTGTTTTCTAAAATCCGAATCTGTCAGGTGTACCGCATTGATTTCCCTGGCAATCTTCTTTTGGATTTTGAATAAAACTCGCTGGACTTGCAAACGTACGTAATCTCCGACAAGCAAAAGATCAATATCGCTTTCAGGCCCAAATTTCTTCGTTCCGTAAGACCCAAAAAGATACCCTTCTCTCAACCCTTTAATTCCCGACAATTCCTTTTTTAATTGCTGCCCCAAACCGGCTGTTTGCGTGTAAAGGGTCTTATAGGCCGCGTAAACAGGACTTTTCTTGCGCGCGCGGAAATATCGCTGCTTTCCCTTGAACTCGCTTTCAAGCACCCCCTCGGATTCCAATCGAAGCAACATGCGATACAGGTTCTTTGGATCCGCGTCAATGATCCGGGCCAGTTCATTGATATAGACGTCCCTGGCTTCATTGAGGAAAAAATAGTCCAGAATCTTATTTTGTACTTCTGATTTAAGGTTGATCATTGTGGTATTTTTATACCATGATTATGGTCATTTTATACCATAGGTGATGGCCTTTGTCAATGAATTGAATTTGCCATTACATAATCTCCCCGCCCCACAGCGCTTCAAGAAAATTCCGCCACGGCATGATCCGGATATCCCCTGCCAGCCTCGCTTCGCGTTCGTTGCTGACGACGATGGCCTTCTTGGGTCCATATTCCTCCACAAAACCCTTAAGGCCTTTCAGTTCCGTATGGTCCACCCGCGAAGCCCCTTTCACTTCGACCGCTACTTGCCCTTCGCCTAAAATAAAATCAACCTCAAGGCCCGTCTTGGTCCTCCAGTAGCTGATCCCAAAATCCCGCTCCCGGTAACTCCGGTAAGCCGTCAGTTCCATAAAGATCAAATTTTCCAAGGCCCTCCCAAAAAACTCGCCTCTTTCCTCAAGGACCGGTCTTTTGGCGATCGCCCCAGCCACTCCGACATCAAAAAAATAAAATTTGGGCGCTTTGAGGATCACGTTCCGGCCTTGGCGTTTTTTATAGGGTCCCACAAAAGAACCCAACAGCATATCCACCAGGATCTGATAGTATTCCTTGACTGTCTTTGAATCGACCCCGCAATCACGGGCAATATTGGAATAATTAACGGCCTCCCCCAGCGAATAAGACATCGCATCGAAAAAACGGGAGAACGCCGGAATGTTGCGGACAATCCCTTCTTCGAACACTTCTTCTTTTAGATAATCACGAACATACGCTTTGATCGATCTTGACGCGTCCTCTTGCAAATAATGCGACGGTAAAAGGCCGTGATTAAGCGCCCTCTTGAGATCTAAGTGTTCCAGCTCCGGAGACACCAGCGGGAACAACTCAAAGCGCCACGCCCGACCGCCCAACAGGTTCGCCTGGCCGCGTTTTAATTTCCGCGCGCTTGATCCGCACAGAATAAACTGTAGGCCCTTATTCTCGATCATCCAGTGGACTTCATCAAGGATCTCCGGAACCTTTTGCACTTCATCTAAAATGATCGGGTATTTTAAAAAGTCCTTGTCCTTGGCCAGGATCCTTTCGCGCAATAAAGAGGGCTTCCTCACAAGTTCAAAATACAGGTCCTTCTGGAGAAAGTCATAGATCAAGCTATCGGGAAACGACTGCCTCAGGAGCGTGGATTTCCCGGTCTTACGCGGCCCCCACAAGAAAGCAGACTGTCGTGGCGGTAGATCGATCTTCAGTGTCCGAACGATATTTTTCATACTTAAAACTCCGATTTAACCTGAATATTTTGGAGTATACTCCGAGAATAACGAGTCGTCAAGTGTTCCTCTCCAACATCATTCTTTTATTTACTTGCAAAGTCCAGCGAGAAATAATGGTTTACGGACATCCGTCATATCGTACCCGTCAGCAAAGATGATCTTTCTTTGGACTGCCACCCCTTTAAACTGGCTTCTGCCTTTACCCTTTCCTCCGACTTCAAAAACAATATCTTCCCGGTCCCGGATAAGATAATCCGGCGTTTTTTGCCCCCGCATCGACTTAAGATAAAATATCTCTTTGCCTAATGCTTTAAACGCTTCTACAAAAAAATCCTCCCGCAAGCCGCCGATCGCGTCAGAAAGCGATCTGTACAGAAGGCGGTACGGCAGAGCCATGACCACTTTGGGTTCCTTCAACACGTTGCTCCCCATCGGAAAAACCTGATGCAAAACAAAAGCTCTCTCCAAAAGCGTGATATACTGCTCCGCTTTGTAGTTCGTCACATGGACATTCTGCGCCACGGAGGAATAATTGATCCCATCCACCCCGGAAAGACCGATGAAACGAACGACCTGTTCGATCTTGTCAAGTTCGTCAGTCAAAAGCTTGGCAATTCGAGGAATGTCTTTACGGATGACCGTTTTAAGGATATTTTCCAAAAGGGTTAGCGGCTGTGGTTCCCGCAAGGCAAAGGGCATCAAGCCTCCCTGGATATAGGGAGAGAAATGTTCCCCCGCCCTTAAAGCATCCGGAGAGACCCTATTCTCTACAATGTCCTCGAGAGTGACCGCATCAAACGTTTGTCCGTACTTGAACTGGGCGTACTCCCGTAACGAAAAAGGATAAAGGGTCTTAAGCAGAACACGCCGGGACAGATCGTAACCTGATTCATACATTCCCAGCGCCGTGGAGCTGGTAAAGATCACCTTGATATCGAGAACATCGTAGAGCTTCTTAAGATCAGCCTCAAAACGGGGATAAACATGGACCTCATCCAATAAAAACAATTGAATCTGCATTGTTTCATGCAAAGCTCTAATAAAGTCAAAAAGATCACCATCCATAGTATCCAATGACACGTAAAAGGCAGATCTCTCGTGGGCCAAGGCTAATTGCTTAAGGACGATAGTCTTGCCCGCACCACGCGGTCCCACAATGCCGGTAAAATGAGCGCCGGTATCTAGGGAAATATCCTCATAGATCCCACGCTTTTTCACATATTTTTTGGCATCGTCCTTGGCCAAACGGTCAAGTTCGAGCAGTTGATCAATGTTCATCTTACCCAATCCCCTCAATTATTGACTAACATAAATCACACATGTCTAAATCAGACAGCTTATTCAGAGGGAAAGCTTTTTTGAGATATCATTTCCCAAACCGTCATTCTGAGGCGAAGCCGAAGAATCTCAAGAGCGAGATCCTTCGCGGAGTTTACACTGAGCGAAGCGAATGTGCTCAGGATGACGGCGCTAATTTAGACAGCTATGAACATAAATATAACATAAATATACATTATGTAAAGCTATTTTATAGGATGTATATCATTTATATAAAATGGTTCATTCGTCGTCTCTCGCGTTAATCATATTTAATCAACTATTGTAATTATTATCATATAGTATACACTTGTAGCAGATGAGTTAAGTTGGCAGTGAGTTTTGACAGCTTTTTAAAACTCGAATCAATTGGATAAAGCTCCAATATCCACCACGCAGTTTGGCGGGTAGGCAAACCATCCGAAAGGGTGGGACGTCCACCACAAAGCTTGGCGGACCCGTCAGGGTCCGAAGCCTAAAAGTGGACCCGACGTTAATTTGTCGGGCAAAACCTCAGGTCCTTCTTCGCCGCGTGCTTAACGCCGCGGCTTCGAAGCGATGGCTGGGTTGCCGAGGGAAAAATGATACAAAGATCGTTCTCTTACCTTACAAAAACACCTTTAATTGTCGTATTTCTCATCTTGTTTTTTGGTGTCATGGGCTTCGCGACCGCTGATTTCTTCAGTATGGGCTATCCCGTCCAAGGGACCCCTTTTGACGCCAAGGTCCGGAGCGCAGGCTGTTTCAACCTTGACTTCCCCTCTTCAGAAGAAGGGGACTGGGGCCAAAGGTCTATACAAGACCTGTTCGCCACGGCCAGAACGTTTCGCTATGTATCTGATGGTAGAAGTGATAGGTGGCAATCGGCAAGCGAGACCGAATCACGCCATGCGGGAGATTGTGAAGATAAGGCAATCTGGCTATTTACTCGATTAATAAACAATGGTTATTTCAATGTCCGGCTTGTCATAGGTCGATACCGGAGTATTGACAGTGACCTGCACGTCTGGGTTATCTGCTCCGATAAAGATGGAAACACCTGCTTACTGGACCCCGCGAAACAAAAAAGGATCTGGTACCTCACAGCCATAGATTCCGGTCTCTACAGGCCTCTTTATGCTTATGACGGCCAAAACCGGTACAAATATTTCAGCACAAGTTGATAGATACTAAATTCCGGCGATGATCCTAAGAATCAAATTGGCCAGGAGTCCCGCCGCCAGGTCATCCCACATGATACTCCAGGGATGCTTGCTTTCCTGAATCCTTGAAATCGGCCAGGGTTTCCACACATCCAATACCCTGAAAAGAAAAAACGCCGCCAAAAACACAGTTACATTCTTTGGAAGCCACAACACGCTTACCATCATTCCACAGACCTCGTCCATCACAAAAGGCTTGGGGTCTTTTGACTGAAAGACATCTACGGCAGGACGACAGGCCCATAACCCCGCCACGCTGAATGCCACGAACCAATAAAAAAGGCCTCCGGACAAAAACCATGCCAAAACTACCGCCACGGCACTGGCCCAGGTTGCGGGAACAATAGGTATAAAACCGACTCCAAAAAAAGTGGCTATAACCTTTACAAAAGTCCGCACGATTTACCCCTTTTCCCACTCACAGTCTAGCAAATTAACTATATCGGGTGGTAATAATTGATGCTTTGAATGGCAAGAACAAAACTAGTCAGCATGCCGTTAAACGAGCTTAGCAATTAGGCTCAAGTTATGGTATAAAAGAGGCCTACAAAATTTTGGAGAGTTGGCAGAGTGGCCGAATGCGGCGGTCTCGAAAACCGTTATCCCGCAAGGGATCCTGGGTTCGAATCCCAGACTCTCCGAAGTTAAACCGCCGCGTCCCGCTCAATTTTTAAAATATCGGACTTCTTGATTTTGAGGGACGCTTTTCCGGCGGTGAGGTTAGGCTGAATACGGACTGCCTCGTCATCTTCGCTCACAACAGTCCCTTTCAATACCCCCCCTGTTTTAAAATACACAATGTCCCCGGCCGAGCGAGATGGCGGAGGTTCAACACTTAACGGTGTTGGAGCAGGCGGTGGAATAGGTGCAGGAGCAGGCAGCGGAGTTTCGGCTATGCCGCGGACCATGCGCCCGGAAGGCCGGGGAACAAATGAAGCAAACGTCTTTTGAGTGACCGCAATCAGCATTTTAGGAACACTGTCCGGGTAATTTCTTGTGATGAAAAACATTGCCAGACCCGCCAAAACGGCAAACGCCAGGACAACTTTCTTGATAAGAAGCTCATCTTTCATTTGCCCGTACGTTGTTACGCGCCCCCGGCCCTTATTTTTGGATGCATACAACGCCTGATCGGCCTTCTCCAGAAGCTCCTGACTGTTTTTTGCATCCTGAGGAAAAGAGGCAATGCCGCCGCTGAAGCCCATTTGGATGCCGCGGCCCTTGTAGAGACAAGGCCGGGCTTTGATATTTTTTCTCAATCTCTGGGCCAGCCGGTGCGCCTCCCGGGCCGCCTTGCCCGGGAAAACAACAATAAACTCGTCGCCGCCAAAACGGAACGGGGCATTCACTTCCTCTTCCAAGTCCAGCCGTATCGAACTGGAAAAATATTTCAGCACTTCGTCCCCGCACAGATGCCCGTATTTGTCATTGAGAGACTTGAAGCGGTCCACGTCAAGGATGAATACCGAAAACGGCGCCTTATGAAGATTATAATTCGACTCCATACGGCTTAAGAAGGGGTTTAAACTGTCCCGCGTGTAGCAGTTAGTGAGAAAATCCTTCCTTGCTTCGTAAAGCTCCTCCATAGCCCTCCCAAAAAAAGTCTATACCCGGTAAGTATACCCCAAAATATCTGAGAAAGAGCCTAAAAATTTGATAAACTATGTTTCATGAAATACTCGGTCGTGGTCCCGGTTCATAACGAGCGGCATTCCGTCGAAACGCTGTATTTTAAGGTCCGTGAAGTCATGGACACAACCGGCGGTGATTATGAAATCATATTCGTGGACGACGCATCCACGGACCCAAGCGTCGAGATTCTGCAAAACATCCGGGGGCACAACTTGAAATTGACCGTTGTGAGGCTCCCGGAGCGGAAAGGAATGGCCGCGGCACTGCAGGCAGGTTTTGATGCCGGCAGCGGCGAGGTGTTCATCACGCTGGACGGCGACCTTCAGAACGATCCCGAGGACATCCCGAAACTGCTGTCCAAATTAAACGAGGGCCATGACCTCGTCTGCGGCTGGCGGAAGGACCGGAAAGACCCGCTCTCAAAAATAATCGCGTCGAGGCTTGCGAACGGCATCCGAGGGGTCGTGACACGGGAGAAAATTCACGACGTGGGCTGTACGCTCAGAGTTTTCAGGCGGGAAGTGGTCCGGAACATCCGCCTCTCAGGCGGGCTCCACCGTTATTTTACAGCACTCGCCGCCAGGCAGGGCTTTCGGATCGCGGAAATACCGGTCCGCCATTTTCCGAGACGACACGGCCGATCCAAATTCGGCCTATGGGACCGCTTCGTGCAGGGAACCGCTGATTTATTCCGGCTGCAGGTCAGGGAGAGCGTTAAAAGATGAGCAACGAACTGTATTGGGTGGGTTTGGGATTCATTTCCCAATTTGTCTTTTTCATGCGATTCTTTATCCAGTGGATCGCGACTGAAAGAAAAAAAGAAGTGCATATCCCGGACGTGTTTTGGTACTTGAGCTTATGCGGGGGCCTCGGGCTTTTGGTTTATTCGATTCACAGAAGAGACATCGTGTTTATTGCAGGCCAATCCGCCGGCATACTTTTTTACAGCCGCAGCATTTATTTTCTGCATCGGATGAAGCGCAAACGATCCGAATGATCGAAAAAACCTCCCGAAAGACGCTCTTCTTCTTTCTGTTCCTTTTTTCGCTCACGCTCCACAGCCTGGGCAGCGGAAACTTGCCGCTCTTGGACCGCGACGAACCGCGTTTTTCTGAAGGCTCCCGCGAAATGCTCGAGCGGGGCGATTTTCTCGTGCCCCGTTTCAACAACCAAGAACGTTACGATAAGCCGCCTCTCTTCTACTGGTGCCAGGCGGCTTCGTATCGCCTTTTCGGAGAAAACGACTTTGCGGCCCGGTTTCCCTCAAGCCTGGCCGCGGCACTGACGGCGCTCCTGGTTTTTGGGTTCGGGGCCCGGCTGGCAGGCAAAAAAACGGGGTTTTGGGCGGCCGCGCTGTTCACACTCTCCATTCAAACCCTGATTTTGGCGCGGGCGGCCACGGCCGACATGGTGCTCACTTTATTTTATACGCTTGCCGTCTGGTCGGCATGGGAGCTGCTGGCGAAACGAAGCTTCTTCTGGTGGCTTTCATTTTACACGGCTCTTTCCCTGGGATTTCTCGCCAAAGGGCCGATCGCTTTCCTGCCCCTTTTATCCGTATACATTTTCATGAGAGCCAAAGGCATCCAAGACTTTTTCACAAAATTCCTCCCGTTCCCGGGCATCTTACTCAGCCTGTTCCTCATTGCGCTGTGGGCCGTGCCGGCTTTCAGGGAAACGCACGGAGAATATTTCAGATTAGGGATCGGAAAGCACGTGATTGAAAGGTCCTTTCATCCGCTGGAAAACCACGGTGCAAAAAGCTTCCTAGGGTACGCGGCGACGCTTCCTTTCTATCTTGTAACGCTGTTTTTAAGTTTTTTTCCCTGGTCCATGCATCTCCCCAGGGCCGCCGGACTTCTTAAAAAACATCCCAGCGCGGAACACGCTTATTTGTGGTTTCAAACAGCGCCTGTCTTTCTTCTCTTTTCACTTCTTCGCACGAAACTCCCCCACTACACGTTTCCCGCTTTTCCTTTACTTTCTTTACTGCTGGCGGGTCTCTGGTTTAAAGAAAACCTGTCCACGCGGCGGCTTGCCCGCGCGTCAGTGGTTATGACGCTTCTGACCCTCGTTCTCTCAATGGCCGTATTCCCCCGGCTTTCGTTCACCTCGCCTTCACGCAGGCTTGCCCAGGAAAGCGCTCAGTACCTTAAGCCGGATATGCCATTTGCCTCCGTTGATTATAATGAACCCAGCCTCGTATGGTATTTCAGAAAATACCTGCGCACATGGCACACGGGTTTAAACAAAGAGAAAGCGCCCGCATTTATGGAGGAAGCGGGGCCCCGCGTCTGCGTAATGCCGTCGAATTCCCTGGCTAAAATTTTTAGCGCGGTGCCCGCCGGATGGAAAACCGTCTCCGTAAACGGGTTTAACGCCGCCAAAGGCAAACCCGCCCGCCTCACCGCGCTCATAAAACCGGATTAAAATAAGTCCTCCGATCTGCTATAATCTGAAATCCTGAGCTTGTCTAAGGAGCGCGTTCTATGGAATGGCTTAAAGAGCACAAAGAAAACGCCCGGAAGTTTTCGGCGGCCTTGAAAAAGGAGGGTTTCAATTTCTTCACGGGTGTGCCCTGCTCCCTTTTGGGAGCCCTGATTGAGGATTTGTCCAAAAAAAAAGGCGCCTGTTATATCCCGGCCGTCCGCGAAGACGCCGCGTTCGGGACGGCCGGCGGCGCCTATCTGGCCGGTAAACTTCCGGCGGTTCTCATACAAAATTCGGGCCTCGGATACTCGCTCAACGTACTGACCTCGTTCAACCTGATCTACAAAATTCCCGTGCTTTGCATCGTGGGCTTCCGCGGGCACGGGCCCGATGCGCCGGAGCACCTCGTGATGGGAAAAAGCTGCCTTAAGATTCTGGAGGACGTGGGGATTGGGACGATGGTTCCCGAAAAAGAAACTTTAAATGAGGCGCTGGCCCGGGCCAAGAAAGTAATGACGGAAAAAAAAGAGCCTTTTGCGATCTTTATTAAAAAAGGAATATTCGGCGCATGACTTCGAAAAAAGCGCTTGAGATCATTTTCTCGTTCATAAAAAAAGAAGCGGTGATCCATGCCACCGGCTACATCTGCCGCGCCTCGCAGGCGGTCAAGGACAGGCCGGAAAATTTCTACATGATCGGTTCGATGGGCATTGCCTCCTCCATCACGCTGGGTGTGGCGATCGCGAAACCCAAGCAGAAGGTCATCGTGCTTGACGGCGACGGCGCGGTTCTGATGAATATGGGAAGTCTGGCGACCATCGGCGCCTTGAGGCAGAAGAACCTGGTTCACGTCGTGCTCGACAATGAAAGCTACGAGTCCACCGGCAGCCAGCCGAGTCTCACGCACATCATTCACTTGGAGAAGATCGCGAAAGCAAGCGGTTATGTTTTCTCCAAAAAAGTGACAAAACCGGCCGAACTTAAGAACGCCATGAAAACGCTCCTCAAAAAAAATGGGCCCGCATTCCTGCTTGTCAAAGTCGCCAAGGACAATAATGCCCCCTACCCCCGGATCACGGCCACACCGGAAGAAATAACCGAAAGATTTTCAAGATGTCTATAAAATCTTCCGGAACCCGTCGTTGGATTCTGTTAAACCCAGGGCCTGTCAACGTCACCGAGCGTGTGAGGCAAGCTCTGCTTCGCCCCGACGTCTGCCACCGCGAAAAGGAGTTCTTCACGGTCCTCCGATCGGTCCGGGGGAAACTACTCAAAATATTCGGCGTTCAGAAAACCCACACGGTTGCGGTCCTGACAGGCTCAGGCACGCTGGCGGTGGAATCCATGCTCTCCTCTTACGGCGGCAAACACAGAAAAATCCTCTTAATCTCAAACGGAGTCTACGGCGAGCGAATGAGAGAGATTTTAAAGAGCCGCGGGATTCCGTTTAGGTTTCTTTCAAGCCCGTTCGGGCGTTTTCCAGGCCTCCAAGCCGTGGAATCAGCTCTTAAAAAAGACCGGAAAATAAAAGCGGTGGCCATGGTCCACCATGAAACATCCACAGGCATACTGAACCCTTCAAGAAAAGTCGGGCGCTTGGCTAAGAAATACGGCAAGACTTTTCTTGTCGATGCTGTGAGTTCGCTCGGCGCCGAAGAAATTGATTTTGAGAAAGACGGGGTTGATTTCTGCGCGGGATCCGCCGGCAAGTGCCTGCACAGCCTTCCAGGCCTCTCCTTTGTTCTTATTTCGAAAAAGTATGCGAAAACCCTGGGGACAAACCGGAAAAACTCCGTATACCTGGATCTGGCCACAACGCTCGCGGCGCAGGAATCGGATAACACGCCGTTCACACCCGCCGTCCAGCTTTTTTACGCGTTTGAGGAAGCGCTTCGTGAGCTTGAGAGCGAAGGCCTTGCAAACAGGATCCGCTCCTACGCCCAAAAAAGCCACACGCTTGAGGAAGGTTTTTCACGGCTCGGAGTGCGTTTTCTCGTGGAGAAAAAATTCCGCTCACATGTGCTGACGGCTTTTTGGCTGCCTAAAGGAGTCTCTTATAAAAGACTGCATGACGCTTTGAAGAAAAAAGGCTTTGTGATTTACTCCGGCCAATCCGCGCTGAAAGACAGAGTATTCCGCATCGCGCATCTGGGCGAAGTGAGTGTCTCCGATTTAAAAAAACTTGTGGCGGAAACCGGCAAAATTTTACCCCGCCGCTCCCAAAAAAATCTGCCGGTTCCAGTGGTGCTCGCGGCTGGGGTGGGCAAGCGTTTCGGCTCCGCCACAAAAACAATGCCGAAATGCCTGATTCCTATCGGTAAAAACGGCGAAACTCTTTTGTCGCGATACCTCGACATCTTCCGTGAACTCGGCTTAAAAAAAGTGGTGATCGTCGTCGGCCATCTCAAGGAAAAAATCATGGCGGAGTGCCGTAAAAAAGGTGCGGGCCTTAAGATCCGCTTTATCACGAACAAAGACTACCGCAAAGGCAGTATTGTTTCGCTCTACAAAGCTTCACCAGCGCTTAATCAAAATGCGCTGATCATGGACGCCGATGTGTATTTGCCGACACAAGCCCTGGCGAGACTCATCGATTCTGATCAAAAAAGCGCTTTTTTATTCGATCCGCGCGTTAAAAGCACCGGCGAGGAAATGATGCTGATGTCAAAAAATGGGAGGCTCTGGTCTATCGCCAAAAAACCTGACCCCAAGCTCAAACTAGCCGGCGAAGCCACCGGCATCGTAAAGCTAGGGCCCAAAGACGCGCGTCTTCTCAAAGATATTCTCCGTCACTTCGTGACGCGAAAGATCGACTCCGTTGAATATGAGGAAGCGTACTCGGTCTTGCTTAAACAGCGCAAGATTGGATTTGAATCGATCGGAAATACCTTTTGGTCCGAGATGGACTTCCCAGAAGACCTAAGCAGAATCACTCAAAACGCAATCTCGCTTTAACCGCTGGTCAAGAATCCCCTCTCTTTCGCTTCAGAGAGGGGATTCTAGGCTGCCCCAACCATGTCATCTCGAGGAGCTTTAGCGACGAGAGATCTCCTTCCTCTAGGAGGAGATTTCTCCTCACTTCGTTCGTCGAAATGACAGTCGGGGAGCCGCCAAAAATCGCTTAAGCCACGCCCTGATTTTTGATATAGGTTCTTCCTTCGTGGCGCATCGATTTTTGGCGAGGGGACTCCCCAGGATTTACTAAAAGCTCATGCGAGAAAAAGTCCATTAAGCGAAAGAAGAGAGGTTTGTTAACAGTACAGGTAAAAACTGGTGTTCTTAACTCTTCGTAACTTCCCACGCCTTTTGGTAGTCGGCGAAGGTGTTGATGTCGAGCCATCCGCTTTGCACGTTCACGGCGTGGATATTTTGCTTCCGATCGATCAACTCCTGAATCAGGTCGGTGAACTGGGCGTTTTTGAGGTTCGGGGCATTGTGAAAACGAGTGTTCCGATTCTTCTTAGAAATTTGACGGTAGGACTGCCGCAAAATCTGCGCGCCCTCTTTAGAGAAGGACGCAAGGCCCGCAAACTCGCCATTGGCTTCGGTGTGCCTCAAGTGGTGACCGATCGCCAGGACCCGTTCTCCCGCCACCACCCAGTCACGTTCAAGCTTGCCGTTCACCGAGGAACCGTCGGAAGTGCCCGGGAACCTTTTCACGACCAGGTTGATGTCGCCTTTGGCTTTCAAGAGCTTGTCGAGCACAAAATCTTCGAATAAGACATCGCCGTACAAAAACAAAAACTTGTCCTGCATTTCGCGTTCCGCGCAAAACAGCGAATGCAGAATGTGTGTCCGGCGGAAATCAGGGTTGTAGTAAGTCACGATGTCCGGATGCCGGATCTTTTCCCTCTTATATCCGGTAACCACCGCAATCCGCTGGAGGCCTGTCTTTTTCAAAACTTCGATCTGACGCTCGAGGATGCTCTTCCCTTTTATCTCGAGCATCGCCTTGGGTTTCTCAGAATTGAGCGGCCAGAAATCCGGCTCGAAACCGGCCGCGACGATGATAGCCGTCGGAGACTTCTTATAACTTTTCACAAACGCCGCTTCATGCTCCTCGAGCTTCGGCTGGCCGACAAGCCGGAAAATTTCTTTTAAGGAGACTATCTTTTTCTCGACCGGCGCGATGCACTCCTCTTCCTTCAGGCTTTTAAGCATTTTCTGCATCGCCCCCACCGAAGCACGCAAGGCCTGGTTCGCAAAAATAATGATTTTAATGCCCATCTTTTCGAGCTCCCGGCAAGTCACGGCCGGATATTTCGTAGGCACGGCCACCAAAGGTATTTTTCCTTTCCAGCGCGAAGCAAACCCACGGATCTCATCGGGCGTCGAGTGGCGCGAATGAATCAGAATCGCATCGGCGCCCGCCGCTTCATACGCGGCGGCTCTCATGAGTGCCTCTTCAATCCCCAGACCTGCAATCAGGGCCTCAGTCCTCGCAATCACAAAGAAATTTTTGTCGTTTCGAGTGGACACCGCCGCATGAATACGTCCGGCCAT
>Ga0155276_165_pt1 | contig 13638 bp, 9 predicted proteins | sample RifCSPhighO2_02_FD_106244 | JGI IMG/M metagenome (GOLD analysis project Ga0155276, IMG submission 106244) | Omnitrophica bacterium RIFCSPHIGHO2_02_FULL_51_18 | reverse complement strand
AGAATGACGTTCTTGTTTGATCATCGCACCACTTAATGAGATTTCTCGCTTCGCTCGAAATGACAATATGTATCTTATTTAATTTGAAATAGTTACGTTGTTAAATAGCAGAAATTCTTTTGTAAATTCTTTGTATTTCTTAGCGCCTTCGGAATCCTTATCGTAAAAATAAATAGGCTTTCCAAAACCCGGTGCTTCGCTGAGACGAATGTTTCGGGGGATCACTGTTTTGTAAACTTTGTCTCCGAAGTGTTTTTTCACTTCGTTGATGACTTCCTGCGTAAGGTTCGTGCGAAAATCCGCCATGGTCATAAGGACCCCTTCAATTTCAAGACTCGTATTTAAATTGTCCCTCACTAAATTAATCGTCTTCATGAGCTGACCCAAACCCTCAAGCGCGTAGTATTCACACTGGATCGGAATCAAAACTGAATTGGATCCTGTAAGCGCATTGACAGTCAAAAGCCCAAATGAAGGCGGGCAGTCTATTATTATAAAATCATATGTATCATTGACTTGCAGTAATAATTTCCTGAGCTTTCCCTCCCGGCCCATCTCGCTTACGAGCTCGATTTCAGTGCCGGAAAGGTCCTGGTTGGCGGGAACAATAAAAAGATTTGGAACGAAAGTCTCCTGGGCCACTTCTTGAATCGGCGAGTCGCCGAGCAGTGCGTGGTAAATGGATTTTTCAACTTTGTGCTTGTCGATGCCGAGTCCACTGGTCGCATTTCCCTGCGGGTCAAGATCAATCAGGAGACACTTTTTTCCTTCAAGCGCAAGGCCGGAAGAAAGAGAAACAGCGGTGCTGGTCTTCCCCACACCGCCCTTTTGATTGCATATCGCGACAATCTTCGCCATGTGGGCTATCTTAGTGAAATCTTCTCAAGCTGTCAACTGTTTCCACGTGGAAACCGGAGCGAAGCGACGTCCCGAGCAAGGCGCGCAAGCGCCGCGCCGAGGGGCTCGAAATGACAGCTACCCTAATCTTCTAAGTTTTTCGATGTAAACGGCTAGGACGGAAATGTCACAGGGCGTGACGCCCGAAATACGGCTGGCTTGACCCAGAGACAAAGGTTTCACCTTGTCCAGCTTCTCTTGGGCCTCCTTGCTTAAGGCTCTTATTTGACGGAACTCGAGGTTGGAGGGAATCTTCTTTTCCTCGTACTGGCGCATCCTGTTGACCATGCCTATTTCTCTTTGCACGTACCCGGAATATTTGATCTCTATCTCAACCTGGCTTGCAACCTCTGTATCCCCTATTTCTTCATGAAGAATCCCCAGCACATCTTTAATGCGTACTTCAGATCTCCTAAGATATTGATCTAAAGGCAGTTGCTGATATCTTTCAGAGCATATTTTTTGTATCCACTCCCCTATTGTTTTTTGCTTTTCAGAGAATTTTTTGTGCTGTCCTTTAGAAATTAAACCAAGTTCATAACCGTACCCTAAAAGCCTTTTATCCGCATTGTCCTGCCTAAGCAACAAGCGATGCTCAGCACGCGATGTAAACATGCGGTAAGGCTCTTCGGTACCATTGGTTACAAGATCATCGATAAGAACCCCGATGTACGCTTCTGACCTGCCCAAGATAAACGGATCTTTTTTCCTTAATTTAAGCACGGTGTTGATACCGGCCATGAGTCCCTGGCAGGCGGCTTCTTCATAGCCCGAGGTTCCGTTTATTTGTCCTGCTAAATACAAATTTTCTACGTTTTTAGTTTCCAGGGTTACTTTCAATTGGGTTGGTGGACAAAAATCATACTCAATGGCGTATCCAAATCTCATAAGTTCAGCATTTTCAAGACCTTGAATACTTCTAACAATGTTTACTTGAACATCCTGTGGAAAACTTGTAGACAATCCATTGACATAATATTCATGGGTGTACCGGCCTTCAGGCTCGAGAAAAATTTGATGCCTCTCTTTGTCCGCAAATTTATTCACTTTGTCTTCGATGGACGGGCAGTAACGCGGGCCGTGGCTTTGTATTTTTCCGGAGTAGAGGGGAGAGCGGTGTAAATTTTCCCTAATGATCTTATGAGTCTCCTCGCCGGTGAACGTGAGGTGACAGGGAAGCTGTTCTTGAGTGATTTTTTCCGTCTGAAAACTGAAAGGGACGGGATTTTCATCACCATGCTGAGGGTCCAACTTTGAAAAATCGATGGATTTACCGTTTAAGCGCGGGGGAGTGCCGGTTTTAAGACGCTTAATCTCAAAGCCAAGCTTTAGGAGGCAATCGGAGAGCCCGATCGCCGGCTTGTCGCCGGCGCGGCCGCCGCCGAATGTCACTTCACCAATATGAATCAAGCCGTTCAGGAAAGTGCCGGTTGTAATAATCACGGCCTTCGTGTAATAGAGCGTCTGAATGTTTGTGACGACGCCTTCGACGGAGTTTCCGCTCACTAAAATCTCTTTTACCTCGCCTTGTTTCAAGTCGAGATTTTCCTGCGCTTCGAGGATTTGCTTCATTGTCATCGCGTAAATTTTTTTGTCGCATTGCGCGCGCGGCGCCCACACCGCAGGGCCCTTGCTGGTATTCAGCATCCTAAATTGGATGCCCGTGCGGTCCGTAACCTTCGCCATTTCGCCGCCCAGCGCGTCGATTTCACGCACGATGTGGCCTTTGGCGATGCCGCCGATGGCGGGATTGCAGGACATCTGCGCCACGGAATCGATGTTCATTGTGAGCACGAGGGTTTTAGCGCCCATGCGCGCGGCCGCGAGAGCCGCTTCACAACCGGCGTGCCCGGCACCCACTACAATCACGTCGTATTTTTTATCACTAATAACCATATTAAAGGATTTCCTTCGCAGGGCATGCGTCCGCCTCGCATTTTGGCGGAAAGAGGCCTGCGCCAACAACTATAACATCTTATTGTTTGTCGGATATTGCTGTCATAACTTGATTGTCATTTCGAGCGAAGCGAGAAATCTCATCAAGTTGTGTGATGAGATCTCTCGTCCGCCTCCGGCGGACTCGAGATGACACCTAGGTGAGTGTAACCTTCTTTAAATGTAATTGATACAGCGACATCAGGATCGTATTGGTGAGCCAGTAGAGCACAAGGCCTGACGGCATCGAGTAGAAAATAAACCCGAAGATCACCGGCATCATGAGCGCCATCATTTTCTGCTGAGTTTCCATCGCGGGATCCTGTCCTTCCATCTTGATCTGCGTGAATTTCTGCTGAATCACCATCGCCGCGACCATGACGAGCGGAAGCACGTGTATTTTATTCCCCAGGAAGGGGAGAGACACCGGTAAATACACCGAATCCGGGGACGACAAGTCATTCACCCAGAGAAAATGCGAATTGACAAGAATCACCGACTTTGAAAGCGCCACATAAAGTGCGATGAATACCGGCATCTGAAGAAGCATCGGGAAACAACCGCCGAAGGGATTGACTTTGTGCTTTTTGTAAAGCTCCATCATCTCGCGGTTCATTTTCTCGGGATTTTTTTTGTTATGCTCGCGGACCTTGGCCATCTGCGGCTGAATCACCTGCATTCTTTTCATCGACATGTAGCCGGCGCGCGTGAGGGGGAAGAGAAGCAGGTTAATCAAAAAGGTCAAAAGAATGATTGAAAGGCCGTAATTTTTGAAAACCGAGTGCAGAAGCTCGAGGCCTCCGACCAGCGCTTTTCCTATCATGTCGAGCTTCCCAAAATTCACGAGTGGATCAAGGCCTAGGGGCAGAAGCTCTTCGATTTCATTGGGCCCGATATACATCAAAAATTCACTCTCAAGCCAGCCGCCCGGAGGCAAGCTGACCTTCTCAGATAGGAGCGAAACATCAAACCGGTGACTGCCGAGCCCCTGCACCAGGCCTTTAAAAGCGCTTTTAGAAACAGGCTTCAGGATGATCGAAAAATGTCTGTCCTTCGTGGCCACCCAATCCACAAAATGCCGGCTTTGGACCGTCTTTCCGGCCTTTGTCTCCTTGACATGCTGGATCTGATTCTTGCCTTCCTCCGCCGGGAAAATATTGGCTTCTATGTACTGTTCATCAATCGAATGGCGCGGAGGAAGGCTGGCCCCGGCATAAAGACAATAGTAAAACTCGAGCGGTGCATCGGATGTATTTTGAAACCGGACGGTCAAACGGCCATGGTATTTTTTATTTTCAAAAGAATAGAGCTTTGTAGTTTTCAGTTTCCCGTCAAGTGAAGCGGCTGAAAGCCGCACCCGCCCGGCTTCATCCTGAATTTCATAAACGCCGGCTGGTTTGCCGAGCCCGGAAAGGGAAGACGCAATGTCGAGAAACCCCGGCGAGCGGACAACCGACGTATCCGAAAGAATCTTAAGCGGCGCCTTTGTCTCTGAGTCGGTGTACCCAAAAAAGGAAACCTCACGAATCACGCCCCCCTTTTTATTCAGCACAAGGCTGAATTTATCGTTCCTAAGCGTAAAATCCTGGTCAACCGCATAGGTGCCGGAAGGGGATGAAATGGCCGGCGTCACTCCCGGGGTCTCGAGGGCGCGGCTTTTCCCGGCCGTTTTCTCATAGAGACCGGACCCCGGCTTATAGTTCGGATAAATTTTCTGTAGAATCACGGGATAAAAACCAAGCACCAAAAACGAGAGCGCAATCGCGATCAAAACTCTTTTTTCCATTATAAACTCCTCAACAATACGTCATCCTGAGCGAAGCGAAGGATCTCGTTCTGAGATTCTTCGGCCTGCCAAGATTCATGGCAGGCCTCAGAATGACGGCCTGGCACTGGATCATAACCGCCGGCCGAGAGGGGATGACAGCGTAAAATTCTTTTTGTCATGAGCCAAAACGCTTGAAAAAAACGAAAATTCTCGAAAGCCTCAATCGCATACCGGGAGCAGGACGGATGGAATCGGCAAGCCCTGGGGGCTAGAAACCCAAAAAACCGTGACACAAATAGAATCACGTAAAGAACGGCGGTTCTCATTGAAGCCTTGCAATCATTTTTTTGACGTCATTCAACCTGATTTCTCCCGGCCATTCGCGAATACGAAAATAATAAACCTTGTCACGTTTTTGAAAATAATCGTCCGCCCGCACCGCCTCCCGGATCAGACGCTTTAAGCGGTTGCGCCGCGTGGCCAGAGGAACCACTTTTTTAGGCACCGAGATAAAAACCCCCGGCTTCAAAATCCTGTCTTTGAAGGCAACATGTTCGGATACTTCGAGTGAAAACCAGGTGTCCCCGGAAGGCATCGGGAATGAAGGCGCCTCAAACCGTAAGCGCTTTTCTTCCTTTTTGACGGCGGCGCCTCAGGACGTTGCGCCCGTCCCGTGTCCGCATTCTTTTACGAAATCCGTGCGTTCTCATACGTTTGATATTCGATTTGTTAGTCAGTGTCTTTTTCATAAGGGGAGGATTATAGCACAAGCGTTCCGAGAGTCAAAGTAAAAGAGCCGGTTTGGATTTTAATTTATCAAAATAGCTGTTGAAAATGATTCATGCGGCTGATATAATCCCTTGCGCCCGGGAAGTTTTTGAAAAATTGGTAAAAAATAGCCTGTGGATAAATTGTTTATAACTGTGGATAACTTAGCAGAAATTTCAGGATTGGGCCTCTGGTTGAAAGTGCAGGAGCTTCTTCAAAAAGAGCTCTCGCCTCAGGTATTTGAGCGGTGGATCAAACCCATCCAGCCCATAGAATTAAAGGAAAATGAAATTGTCCTAGGGGTGCCTGATGATTTCTTTAAAAGTTGGGTCATGGACCACTACGGCTCCATCATTTTATTTGCCTTAAAAGACGTTTCCGAAGAGCCATTACTCAAACCCTCCTTCGTTGTTTCAAAGACTGAACTCCCGCGTGGAACCGGCATCGTCGCGGCAAATCAGACTCCGTTTGCGGCGCCTGCGCAAACCGAGTTTGTGCTGAACCCCAAATACACATTTGAAAGCTTTGTGGTGGGGCCTTCCAACCGCTTCGCACACGCGGCTTCTATGGCCGTGGCGGAATCCCCGGCCAAGGCTTACAATCCACTTTTCATTTACGGACCGGTGGGCCTGGGCAAAACGCACCTGATGCAGGCAATCGGGCAGGAAACACTCAAGAGATACCCGGGCACCAAGGTTCTTTATATCACCAGCGAAAAGTTCACGAACCAGCTCATCAATGCAATTAAGACCGGGACCACCATCAAATTCAGGGAAAAGTTCCGTACCGTCGATTCTCTTCTTATTGACGACATCCATTTTATAGCAGGCAAGGAAGCCACGATGGAGGAATTTTTCAATACGTTTAACGCGCTTTATGACGCGCACAAGCAAATTGTGGTTTCAAGCGACAAGTCGCCGAAAGACATCTCACACCTGGAAGAGCGCCTTGTGTCCCGTTTTGAGTGGGGACTCGTGACGGACATACAACCTCCCGATTTTGAGACACGCACCGCAATCCTCCGCAAAAAAGCGGAGAGGGAAAGTATTGTGATTCCGGATGAAGTCACGTTCTTTATCGCGGATAAAATCAAGTCTAATATCCGCGAACTGGAAGGGGCGCTCATCCGTGTCGTGGCGTATTCCAAGCTTGTGGGCAAGGAAGTGGATGAGACAGTGGCTTATGAGGTGTTGAAGGATATGATTGTTGAGACACAGAAAAAAATCACGATTGACCTGATTCAAAGAAAAGTGGCAGAATATTTTGAAATACGCCCCTCGGATATGGCCGCTAAAAGAAGGTCAAAAAACGTGGTGTACCCCCGTCACATCGCGATGTACTTGTCTAGGGAGCTTACGACGTTCTCATTTCCCGAAATTGGGGACCAATTTGGCGGGAGGGACCACACCACTGTGCTTCATGGCTGCGAAAAAATTAGGAAAGATATAAGGAAGGATCAAAAGGTAAAATCACTTGTGGATAAGCTGGTTATGGAAATTAAAAAATAGAAGGGTTGTGGATAAATGTTAAGTTATTCACAGGTTGTTAAAATATAAGTTATTGAAATTATTACACTTACAAAATATTCTCATTATTTGTGGTATTACTACTGAAGCTATTTTTATTTAATTTAAGATTATTAGTAAATAGAGAGGGGTAAAATGAAAATTATAACCACAAAAGATAGTTTATTAAAGGGAATTCAGATAGTTCAAAATGCGGTGAGCGCTAAAGCAGTGCTTCCCATCCTCTCCCATATTTTAATTGAGGCAAAAAAAGATCTTAAACTTACTGCCACGGATCTTGAAATAGGGATTTCCGTGAAAGTGGAGGGGGAAGTTTTGGAAGAGGGTGCTATTACGGTTCCCGCAAAAAAATTAAGCGAAATTATAAAAGAACTTCCCCCACAAACTCCAATTCATATCTCATTAAAAAAAGGGCAGTCCATCACAATTGAATCCGGAAAAAGCTATTTTCGTTTAGTGGGGCTGCTTAAAGATGATTTTCCGCAACTCCCCGAGTTCCCCGCCCACAACGTGAAAAATGTGGATTTGGTGAAGATACCCCAAAAAATATTAAAGGATATGATTCAACTTACCTCATTTGCTATCAGCCATGATGAGACGCGTTATGTGCTTAACGGGATTTTATTTAGCTTTAAGGAAAAATCTTTAAAGCTTGTCGCCACCGACGGACGGCGCCTGGCGTTGGTGGAAAAAAGTATAGCGGATATGGGGAGTATTAAAAAAGATGCGATTGTACCCTCAAAAACAATTCAGGAGCTTCAGAGAAATTTGACGGAGGAAGGGGATGTAACCCTTTGTTTTAAGGAAAATCAGCTTCAGATTAACATAGGTCAGGTGTTGATTACCTCAAGGCTTATTGAAGGAGAATTTCCGAATTATGACCAGGTTATTCCCAAGAAAGTGAGGGAAGAATTCAAGATTAATACGCAGGAGTTTCTGCAGGCGGCCCGCCGCGCGAGCATTCTCACAAGCCAGGAATCGCAGTCGGTGAAGATTAACATCATCAAGGACCGTTTGATCATCACGAAGAACACACCGGAGCTCGGAGAGGTGCGGGAGGAGCTTGAGGTAAATTATAAGGGTGGGGAGCTTGCAATCGGTTTCAATCCCACGTTCCTTATCGACGTGTTGAAAAATGTGGAGAATGAAAACGTGGATTTTGGGTTTATTGACCCCGAAAAACCGGCAGTCATTCGGAGCGGTGAGGATTACACGTATATCGTGCTTCCAATGCAGGTTAGTTGAAGAAAAAAGCAACACCCATCAGTGAAGTTTTAAAGTCCGTCTTCACGGAGCTTGAAAACCGCAAGCTTTCATCCCAGGAAGAAATTGAAGGCCTCTGGAAGTCGCTCGTGGGCGAGGCAGGGTTTAAGCATTCACGGCCCAAATCCCTAAAGAAAAACGTTCTAACCGTAAGCGTGGACAGCTCCACATGGATGCAGGAGCTGGCGATGCGGAAGCGTCAGCTCTTAAAAGGATTGAAAAGAGACCTGGGAAAGGATAGAATCTCTGAAATTCAATTTAGAATCGGGGAATTTTAATGCCAAAAGTTAGTCCTAAAAAATCATCCGAAACCAAGCATCCTAAACCAGAGCCTGAGGAGTCCAAAAACGGGGACGTGAAGCAGCGTGCCGCCGAGGATTATGGCGCCAAAAGCATCCAGGTGCTTGAGGGTATGGAGGCTGTCCGCAAGCGTCCAGCGATGTACATCGGGGATACCAGCACCCGGGGGCTTCATCATCTCGTCTACGAGGTTGTGGACAACTCCGTCGATGAAGCGCTCGTCGGCCATTCCGACCGGATCGACGTCGTGATCCACTCCAACAACGCCGTTTCCGTCACCGACAACGGCCGCGGCATTCCGGTGGACATTCATAAGGGCGAGAAGAAACCGGCCGTGGAAGTGGTCCTCACGATGCTTCACGCGGGCGGCAAATTCGACAAGAAAACTTACAAGGTCTCCGGCGGTCTGCACGGGGTGGGCGTGAGCGTCGTCAATGCGCTCTCCGAGTGGCTCGAGGTCGAAGTCAGGCGGGACGGCAAGGTTTACCACATGCGTTTTGAGCGCGGGAAAACCGTCGGCAAGCTCACGGTCGTCGGCAAGTCCAAGTCCACCGGCACGAAGGTCACGTTCAAGGCCGACAAGGACATTTTCAACATCCCGATCGATTACAGCTACGATATTCTTTCCAACCGCCTAAGGGAGCTGGCGTTTTTAAACAAGGGCCTTACGATCACACTGAAGGACGAGCGCGGAGGGAAGGAAAAAGAGCAGGAATTCCGTTTCACGGGCGGTATCGTCTCGTTTGTCCAGGAGCTCAATAAAAACAAGGCGCCGGTGCACCCGAAAGTGATTTATTTCGAGAAGGAAAAGGATCACATCCAGGTCGAAATCGCGATGCAGTACAACGACGCCTATGCCGAGAGCATTTTCAGCTTCGTCAACAATATCAACACTACCGAGGGCGGCACGCACGTCAGCGGTTTTAAGGCGGCGCTCACGCGCTGCGTCAATCAGTACTGCAAGGGAAAAAATCTGTTAAAGGACGACGTCTCGGTCCAGGGCGAGGACATCCGTGAGGGCCTCACGGTCGTCATAAGCTGTAAAGTGCCGAATCCTCAGTTTGAGGGCCAGACGAAGACAAAGCTCGGCAACAGCGAAGTCGAGGGTTTGGTCGAATCCATCGTGAATGAGGGGCTCGGCAAATTTTTCGAAGAAAATTCAAGCATCGCAAATAAGATCATCGAAAAAGCCATCCTCGCCGCCAAGGCGCGTGAAGCGGCCCGTAAAGCACGGGACTTGACCCGCCGCAAAGGCGCTCTGGACAGCGGGTCCCTTCCCGGCAAACTTGCCGACTGTCAGGAGAGTGACCCGGCGCTGTGCGAAGTGTACCTGGTAGAGGGTGATTCGGCTGGAGGTTCAGCCAAACAGGGACGCGACAGGCGGTTTCAGGCTATATTGCCGCTTAAAGGCAAGATCCTAAATGTGGAAAAGGCCCGCCTCCATAAGGTGCTGTCAAACGACGAAATCTGCACGGTGATCAATGCGCTCGGCACGGGTATCGGGGAAGAGTTTAATATAGAGAAGCTTCGCTACCACAAGATCCTGATCATGTGCGACGCGGACGTGGACGGAAGCCATATCCGTACGCTTTTACTGACGTTCTTCTTTCGTCAGATGCATCAGCTCGTTGAAAGAGGCCATATTTATATTGCCCAGCCCCCGCTGTATAAGATTAAGCGAGGAAAAAGGGAGGAATATATAGAAACCGAGGAGCAGATGAATGATCTTCTCCTTGAGCTTGGGAGTGAAGGCTCCACCCTTATAAGGCTTAAGGACAAGCAAAAAATAGTCGATAAAAAGCTCTTAGAGCTCCTTAAGCTGTTGGTATCATTGGACAAAATGGCAGTTGGAGTTGAAAAGCGTGGAGTACAATTATCAAAATACATAGGACTTATAGATAAAAAGACCAAAAAACTACCAATTTATAGGGTTAAAGTGGAGGGTGAAGACCAGTTTTTGTATAATGATGAGGAGCTTGCGGAGGTCATAAGGCGCTACGAGAAGTGGAAAAAGAAGGATGTAGACCTAAGTGAAGCCCAAAAGAACAACAAGAGCGTGCTCCATAAAGAGCTTGACCTTGTGGAGTTTTACGAGTCTGATGAGCTTTTAGAGACGGTAAAAGCCATTGAGAAACTGGGGATTGATATCGAGGATTACGCGCCTGAGCCGGGGGAGGAAAAACCGGCCAAGAAGACCGCCAAGGGCAAGCCCGCCGGCTCCAAGAAGGAAGTTTTCAAGAAGCGTATGCTTTATAAGATCGAGGCAAAGGACGAGCAGGATGTTTATGTGGGAAGCCTCACGGAACTTTTTAAGCACGTTCAGGCGCAGGGCAAAATGGGCATGTTGATCCAGCGCTACAAGGGCTTGGGGGAAATGAACCCGGAACAGCTCTGGGAGACCACGATGGATCCTGAAAAGCGCACGGTGTTGAAAGTGACTCTGGAAGACGCGGTGGAAGCGGACAAGACATTCACGACGTTGATGGGTGATGAAGTCGAGCCGCGGCGCGAATTCATCCATAAATACGCGCGTGAAGTAAGAAATCTGGACATTTAATCATGGCCGAGACCAAAAAACCGACAGATTTAAACATCTACACACGGAACGAGAAGGTCACGCCTGTTTTTATCGAGCAGGAGATGAAGACCTCTTACCTCAATTACGCGATGAGCGTGATCGTGGGCCGTGCGCTGCCGGACGTTCGTGACGGGTTAAAGCCGGTCCATCGCAGGATCCTTTATGCGATGAAAGAACTCGGCCTCGACCACTCGAAACCCTACAGAAAGTGCGCCAAGATCGTAGGCGATGTTTTAGGTAAGTACCATCCTCACGGGGATGTGGCTGTTTATGACACATTGGTGCGAATGGTCCAGAGTTTTTCACTGCGTTATCCTCTGGTCGACGGCCAGGGGAATTTTGGTTCGGTGGATGGCGATTCAGCCGCTTCCATGCGTTATACCGAAGCGCGGCTTGCCAGCATCTCAGAGGAGATGTTGAGGGATATCGAGAAGAAAACGGTCAACTTCGCTCCGAATTACGATGAGTCCGAGGAGGAGCCCACGGTCCTTCCGGCTGTACTTCCAAACCTTTTATGCAACGGTTCAAGCGGTATTGCGGTCGGCATGGCGACCAATATTCCCCCTCACAATTTAAATGAGGTTTCCGACGGCATCGCAGCGCTCGTGGATGATCCGGATCTTCAAATCAAGGATTTAATGAAATTCATCAAAGGCCCTGATTTTCCGACCGGAGCCACGATCTGCGGCGCCGAAGGAATCAAATCCGCTTATGAGACGGGCCGGGGTCTTTTAAGGATTAGAGCCAAAGCGGGTATTGAGGAGCTGAAAGGCGGCAAACAGGCGATCATTATTTCCGAGATTCCTTATCAGGTAAATAAATCAAACCTGATCCAGAACATCGCCGACCTTGTAAACGATAAGAAGATTGAGGGCATCTCCGACGTTCGCGATGAGTCCGACAAGGACGGAATGCGCGTCGTGATTGATTTGAAGCGGGACGCCAATGCGCAGGTGGTCCTCAATCAACTTTATAAGCACACGCAGATGCAGGAGACCTTCGGCATTATTTTGCTGGCGCTCATCGACGGAAGCCCAAGAGTCCTGAACCTTAAGGAAATCTTAAGTGAGTACATCCGCTTCCGCAAAGAAATCATTATCCGCAGGATACAGTTTGACTTGGCAAAAGCCAGGGACCGCGCGCATATTGTCGAAGGCCTGATTAAAGCGGTCGATATTCTGGACAAGGTGATTAAGACCATCCGCAAGTCGAAGACGCCGCTGGAAGCCAAGGCGGCCTTGATTGAGAATTATGATTTCTCCGACCGCCAAGCGCAGGCAATCCTTGAAATGCAGCTCCAAAAACTCACGGGCCTTGAAATCCACAAGCTCGAGGAGGAGTTTAAGGAACTCTTAAAGCGCATTGAGCATCTCGAGTTGATTTTGAAGTCTGAAAAGAAAGTGCTCGAGATCGTGAAGGAAGAGCTTGGGAAGCTGAAGGAGAAATACGGCGACGAGCGGAGAACCAACATCGCGAAGTCCGCAGATACCGCTTTAGAGATCGAGGATTTGATTGCCGATGAAGACATGGTGGTCACGATCAGCCACCAGGGATACGTGAAGCGTCTGCCGGTGACCACCTACCGCAAACAACGCCGCGGCGGCGTGGGTGTCAGCGGCGGAACTGCCGAAGAGGACTTTATCGAGCACCTTTTTGTCGCGTCGACGCACGACAACCTTTTACTTTTTACCTCCAAAGGCAAGGCGTTTATGGTGAAAGTTTATGACGTCCCTCAGGCGAGCCGCGTCGCGAAGGGCAAATTTATCGCAAACTTTGTGTCACTCGCGCAGGGCGAAAAGGTAACGTCCTATATCCCCGTCAGGAAGTTTGAGGAAGGCCGGTATCTCGTCATGGCCACGCGCATGGGCCAGATCAAGAAATGTGCCCTGACTGATTTTGAGAATACGCGTAAGAGCGGTATTATCTCGATAGGCCTGGATCCCAAGGACGAACTTATCGAAGCGGAGCTTACGGACGGCAACCAGGAAATCTTCGTCGCGACGCGCAAAGGAAAAGCGATCCGCTTCCCCGAGAGCCTTGTGCGCAGTATGGGCCGTGCGGCCGGCGGCGTGCGTGGCATCAATCTGAACGGCAAAGATTATGTGGTCGGCATGGAAGTCGTCGACAAGGACGCGACGCTTCTTTCGGTGACAGAAAAAGGGTTTGGCAAGCGCTCCAAAGTGAACGAGTACCGTGTCACCTCGCGCGGCGGCAAAGGCGTCACGAACATAAAAGTCACTGAAAAAAACGGCGAAGTTGTGGGCCTCAAGTGCGTCGAGGACAAAGATGACATCATGATCATGACCCAAAGCGGCATGGTCGTGCGCTGTTCGGTCAAGGACATCCGTGAGACCGGCCGTGTCGCGCAAGGCGTGCGCCTGATCAATTTTAAGAAGGGCAACGACAAGGTTTCAACCGTCGCGAAGGTAGAACCCGAAGACGAAACCGCTGCTGAGCCCGCTGAGCAGCCTTCCAAATAATTTTTATTTTTTGACCCCATCGTCTAGCCTGGCCTAGGACATCACCCTTTCACGGTGATGACGCGGGTTCGAATCCCGCTGGGGTCGTTCTTCTCCGCCCGCGTCGCTTTCGCGCGCGGGCTT
>Ga0155276_159_pt2 | contig 13645 bp, 17 predicted proteins | sample RifCSPhighO2_02_FD_106244 | JGI IMG/M metagenome (GOLD analysis project Ga0155276, IMG submission 106244) | Omnitrophica bacterium RIFCSPHIGHO2_02_FULL_51_18 | reverse complement strand
TTTTTATCGCCCTATCAAGCGCCCTCATATCAATTTCTGTCATTAATCTCATACATCACCATCCCAAAAGCAAATGCCAAGCTCCTTCGTCATTATGTAAAACCTCGATGATGCGCGCCTCACGGCTCGTTCCTTCGATATCGTTCAAGGTTATGCGATCGTCTTTTTTATCCACCGATGTAACGCCTTCCGTGGCGTCGTTCGCAATATAAATCTCTGCCTGATTCTGTAGGCCTCTACCTTGGTCTTCACTCCCCGGCTCGAGCCTGCCACGCACCACAATTGCATTAATATCTTTTGCGGCCTGTCCCTCAGGAGCGTATGTAATCACCTCTGCAAATTCAGCGGTATTCAAAAAGCAATTAATTACATCGACAGAAAACTGGTTTTTAAGGCTCATAAATTACCCCTTTAAAAAAGTGGGGAGGCCCCTATTTAAAGAGCCTCCTCTTTTTTATAACCTCTACTTTAACCTGACCGAGCCGGATAGACTCTCCCACATCATCGGCGGCCAACATCTGCGGGCACACTCCCTCTAAAAGAACATACCCGGGATGTCTAACTATCCCACCAATGTTTTTCTGCTCAGCCAAGACTATACGGATAGACTCTCTCTCCATAATCGCTCCTCTCCTTTTCACTAAAAATTAAAAGTTGAAAAGTTGATTATGCGTCTACCTTAATCAAATGAGCAAAGTACTTGTCGATGACTTTCTCGTCGACATTCTGCCTCACTCTGAATACATCGCTGCGATGCACCTCGTCCCTGTAGGACTCAACCGTAGCGTTATCCGGGCTATCAGACACCCATAAGAAGGTCCTTCCCACGCTGGGCAGAACCAAATTCTGGCCGTCTTCGGCAACTACGCCAACCATGGCATAATCATCGTTCCAGATGTCGGCGCTTACGAAAGACTGTCCTTCCTTGGCGCTGTTGTAAATTGCCTTCCCGACGATTATCTTCTTCAATCCCAGGATGTCCGCCAGGGCATTGAGGATCTCCGCCTCCGTCAACCGAGCAACGTATTTAATCGAATCCTTGATCCCTGTATTGTCCATCAAACGATCGATGTTTGCTTTACTGCAGATAAGCGCGCTGGGATCAATCCCGCAATTTGCCCGCACCTTTTCTCTCGCCGCACGAACCTGGCCGACGACATCGGATGCGATGTTATCCCAAGGATTGGCGGAATGATCCGTAAAGAGATCTGCCCCTGTCCACGTCGCTATATTGAAAAGAACCTCTGCCACCCTTCTTTCTTGAGCCTGCATCAGGCGGCGAGCCGTAATCTGAGACGTTATCAGCTCAGCGTCGAAATCGGACGCATACATCTCTCTTTCACCGTCATCCAATGCTCCTTCAAGGCCATGCTCCTCGCACTTATAAGAAAGGTCCTTTGCCTGGAACCCGTCACGGTTGTATGCGCTGCGCGGCGCGCGCTTGGTATCGGCGTCCCGTGTTATACTTTCCCTGGTGATAGCCGAGAAAGAAGATTCTTTCTTCTTGGTCTTAAAAAGAGGCAAACAAACCGTCCCGATAAACTCCTTTGCCTGCTCGATATACTCCATAACCGCCACGCCCAATTCAAGGCGCGGTTTCGCATGAGTTCCTGAATATTCTACACCCATTTTAATTCCTCCTTTTTTTGAAAACCGTTTTTAAGCAGTAATAATCGCTTCGATGATGTCTCCGTTCGCTGTCGAAGCCTCGAGCGCAACGCCTCGTATCGTCCCGGCTCCAGGATCCGTATCCTGAACCTTGCCGTCGTTTGCGCCGTAGAAACTCGCTCCGGCCGCCATTGCCTCATTGGCTGTGACCTTGAAAGTCCTGCCTGTGGTACGAAAAGCAACCGTAACCATCTCGCCACTTTCGACTTTCACCTGGGTGATGCCGATCGAAGATTCGTTCACATCGGCATATTCGACCTGACTACCGCTTCCGGCGCTCAACTTTACCCGGCGATAAGCTTCTAATGCCTCGCCCGCGGTAAAGGTCTTCAATCCATTTTCTATTTGCTGTGACATTTTTATCCCTCCTCTTTTTAAAAAATGACTCCCGTTATTTATTTCTTGACTGTTTTCTCCGCTGTCGCCTTTAAGGCCTCGGTCATGCTTCCGCCATGTTCTGCCTGATATGCTTTCGCCTTATCAAGATGGCTCATTTTGCCTTTTTCGGGATCGTCGGCGTTAGGCCCAAGATTAGAAGGCGCGCTCTTTTCCAGCTCGGCAAGCCTCTTGTCCTTGAACTTACCAACCGCAGCCTCTACGCTGTCGCCTTTTTCTATCGCCTCATTGGCAACGTCTCCCATCCCTTCAAAACCCTTAGCCTCTTTTAAGATAGCAAGGACTCTTGTGCGTTCCTGCTTTACCCCTGCATCAAGACTCGCTTTAGCGCCGGATTCCCTGCCTTCTTTTAAAAGGGCCTCGGCCAAGTCCGACTTATCCCTTTTCAGCATCTCTAATGTCAAATCTGCTAATTCCATGTTCTCCACCTCCTCCTCTTTGTTTTCGATTATCTCGATATCCAAATCTATGTTATCGCCCTTATCCTTAAGGGCGCTTGCCGAGGTATGCTCATCAGCTCCCAAAGCACAAAAAGAGACCTCTCTCAAAACGGACTTCCTGAATATCGTCCCGGGCCCCTTAATCTTCCTACCGTTAACTTCGGCTGTCTCCCCATCCTTCACCCTCTCGATTACCAAAGGCGGGATGTAAATAGAAGCTTGCCAAGGGAAGCCTTCGTCGGCAAGTTCCAGAGCCTGCCTGCCGTCCTCTGTCTTTTCTGAAAAGATACCCTCAGCAACAATACCCCTTTTTTCATCTATGTTAATGCCTTCGGTCCAGCCAACAATGCGATCAGAATCGTGGTCTCTTAACGCTGGCTTTTTCTCCCGGCCAATTGAGACTCCGGATAAATCTATCGCCAGATTTCCCCAGAGCCAGTGGTTAAGCATGACTCTGCCGCTATGGGCAACCATGCTGAATTTCCGTCTCTTTGTTTTTTCTCCTTCTTGTGACGTTAGAATCTCAACAGGTTCTTCTTCCTCTTTGAACCTCAAAGCCGCTTTCGGTATGTTTTCGGTTTGAGTATGCGGCATATTTAACCCCCTTTTTTTAATCAACTAATTTTCCTTCGACGTATCCGTTATCGATGAGGAATTGTCCTATAATTTCTGCTACATCATCCGCCAAAGGCTTTGTCGTGGTCTTGATATTCCTAAGCTCGTCATAATTCTTGCCTTCAATTTTGAACTCTTGGCCGGGCCAGTTGGGAATCTCGATATAGATTCTGTCTTGTTTAAAGCACTTAGCCGTATAAACGATAAAATAGCCGGGCTTCTCATGATATTGGCCAGGACGATAAATTTCCTCCTCGTATTTACAGATCTTTAAATGAGTCGCCTGGTCTTGCCTGTAAATGTTAGGCGGTAAACTCTCGGGATTTTTAAGCTGTATTACTTTCATATCATCGATAAATAAATATCCCTGGTTTTCCTGGCGATTTCTTGCCAAGAATATCGCTTAGCTGTCTCTTTGGCATTTCGTAACTTTTCGATATCAGCTTTATGATTTTTTATTGCCTTAATCAAACTCTCAGAGGTAGGTTCGATTAGGGTCGAGTTGTCATCATTGCAAAATTCTTTTAAGCCCCCGGTACCGCTCACTATCAAAGACACTCCCAAGCCCATCCACTCCAAGGCCGTGATTCCAAAGGGCTCGTGCAGAGAAGGCATAATCGCGATATCCGCAATCCTCATCAATTTCCATTTATCCTCTTGAGGACAAAAGTTATGCCATTCGAAGTTTGTATACCGCTCCTTCATTTTTTTGATTTCATCGGCAAGCGGGTTGCATGGCTCCAATGTCGGCGAAAGCGCAGAAATCAAAACAAAATGATGATCCTGCATTTGCTTGATTGCCTCCAGGATCTGCCAGACCCCTTTGGTCGGGACCATACGGCCCACGAATACCACCAGAGGCTTATCGTATTTCTTTTTGAGTTCTTCATCAAATTGAATGGTCTCTAAAAACTCATAATCCACCCCGTTCGGCACCACTTCCGTTTTATCTTCCAGCCAATACTCATCTTGTATCGCCCGTTTATAATACTCGGATACCGTCAATAGCTTATTGCAGGCATATAAGGCAGATCCTTCCTGCTGGATATCATAAAGATAAAAGGGATCTTCCGGGATTCGCTCATGCGATAAAAACAAATTGAGATGGCAGGATAAGAGAACCGAGCATTTATACAAAGCCTTCAAATGCTTGACGACGCCCCACAGGTTAGTATCGTGTAGATGGATTAAATCAAATCTCTCCTGCCCGAGAAAGGCGAGGGCATTCTCAAGAAAGATATCGTCTGTAATCATCTTCTGCAAAAACCCGACCCTGGTTAAGAGCTGGTTAGTGTTATAAACCTCTAATAACCGGTAATGATTCGGCTCGTGTTTCCAATCCTCGGGCTGGACGCGCTTTTTCTTGTCTCCCATCAAATAAAGCCCGCCCTCTTGGGTGTAATAATCAGCGCAAATAAGCGTCAATTCTATGTCTTTGAATTTCCTAATCTCATCGCATAAATAGTGCGTATGCACGCCCAGGCCGCCATTACTATCAAAAGGGCTGCCGTTCATCAGCATGAGGATTTTATTTGTAGACATGATAATTGCCTTTTATGGTTACGGTCGCGCCTTGCGTGGCATGAGCATTTTCAAGGACTAATTCGATTGTATTACCCACGATTTGAACGCTCTTTATCCTGACTAACTGCCAGCCCGTATTGTTATAGAAGTTCCCCGAGAGAAAACCGTCATCCTCGTAAGCGTACCCCTTCACCCACCAATCGTAAAAAACGCAAAGGCTGATCATGTTCGTGCTCATACCTGCGCTTTGGGCTTTGGCATTGTTTATATCGGTGGTGAACATGATGTAGGAGTGCGCCCTGCGCCAGGATGAAACCACTGCCTGCGGGACATACAAAAGTAAATGCCCCATCTTGTAATCCGAACGGCTCAAGGGGATGACAAGCGTATAAGTCGTGCCTGCCGGAATAGCCTGGTTCGCGCAACCGAATGTCCCTTCTTCCCGGCCGTCTTTCTTTACGACGTCTAACTTGCCTGTGATGGGATTGAATTTCATCGACATATTAAACCTTGGTTATGGTGGCAATTTCGTTTTCCGAATTATAAGTTAAAGTCAAAACCGCAACCGTGGTGCCTGAAGCGCCGCCCTTTTTATATGTCACGGTTTCGATTTCTCCCTGGCCATTGCCGGAAGATACATAGGTTAATGCGATATAATCGTAAGCCGGGATCTCGAAGCCGATTAATTTCCTAAGTTCCGTTAAAATTGCGCCGTCGCTTCCGCCTCCGACGTAGACGTTACCGGCCCGATAGAATTTCTCGCCGTCTTCCGTCACCAGCCTAACGGGTATTGCCTCTTTGGGTTTTACGTTCTTGATGAAACTATTAAAAATACTCGTCTTGACCTGGTTAAAAAATCTCACACTTGAATCTTTGGAGAACTTGAACAACTTATCGAAATCGAACTCTTTATACCAAGCCGGTCTCTTGATGCTTATTTCATCGGGGTGTTTCTCGGATTTTATTTCATTCAGATTGGATACTCTTATCGATTTAGGATGGTCTTGCTTGAAATCTTCCGTATTGGAAATTTTCACCTCTTTGACGGCGGCAGGGAAATTACTGACGAACACCTTGAGCTCTTTGCCAAATGTTTCCTGGTATCTGTCTAAGGCTTCTATTAGTCCGCGTATCTCATTCCTGATATCCTCGAATGTATTGGAGTCTTGTCCTTCTTTTATCAACACATAGACCTTGCCGATGATATCGAAGATGTCTTTCTGCCTATCTAAAGACTTGAGCAAAAAGATATTCCTCTCCAAATTACCGTCTTCGGTTTCCGTACCCAATAACCTGCTTATCTTGTTTCTTTCCAAAAGGACTTCTTTTTTATCCATTGACCAAAACCTTCTCCAGCCTCGTCTTTATGTCGGACAGCTCTTTTTTCAAGATGCCGTTGTCGTTTCCCATCTTCACAATCTCGCTGCTCAATTTCTCATTTCTCTCGCTGACTTCTTCGGCGTCTTCTAGAATCTGGCGGATTTCTTCTTCCTGCTTCGTTTCCTCATCTTCCTCGTCTTTGGGAGTTTTTGAGCCAACGGCCATCTCCGGAAGGTCAAGCTCTTTTCTTTTCTGCTCTTCCCTTGCCCTCTGTTCCAAAATCTCCTCCCAGTCCTTGCCTTGCCCGGCCACCTCATCCGCTAAACTGGAAATATTTCCTGCGATAGCTTCTCTGGATGCCTTAACCTCTTTGAGCGGATCCACCCAGGACCATCCAGGAGCTATCCATCTTGCCCTAACCCATGCAGGCATGGGTCTGCCTTTTTCGTAAAAGTTTCCGGCGTCTATCTCCCCCCTTAAATACGCCTCTTCCAAAAGCATCTCCCATACAGGCTGGCAGAGTTTTTGCGCCAGCCATTCCTGCCTGACCTTGAAATATCTCCTAGCCTCGAGTAACGCGGCCCGGGCGCTTGAATAATTCGTCTTGGAAAAATCTTTTGCCACCAATTCATATGGAAGACCCAAGGCCGCAGATATCGCCCTCAATATCCTGTCCACGAACGGCTCGAACGTTGCGCTCGGCCTCTGCGGATTGAATGAGGTGATGGACTCACCCGGCATCAGGTGTTTGATCATCCCAGGCTCTAAAGATTCGATTATTTGCCCGGATTGGTTTTTCTCGTATGCGGAATTGACTGCCACATCCATCGAGGCCTCGGAAGTTATAAAAAGCGAGAAACACGCCGCAATGCGCGCGGCAACGAGCTCTGCCTCAGCATACTCGGCCAAATCCTTGAAATATGTCAGTACCGGCGCGAAAAAGGGAACCCCTCTTGTCTGGCCGGACCGCGAAACATAATACAAATGAAAAATATTTTTTCTCCCCATTATGCCCTTGGCCTGAATCTCTATGTATTGCATTGCTTCTTCTCTCGTCCTATGACTAATATCGCCTGGGTGCGTCTTTTGAATGAAATACGAAACCGGCTCGCCGTTTTCCCCAATCCGAACGCCAGACCTAACTGCCTTGTCGCTTTTTTTATCCGGCGGGGTATTGAGCCTGTCCGACTCTATCAGCTGAAGGGCCAATGGATACGGCCTGTCTTTTTCTTCTAACCTCAATGGAACGATTATCGCCTCGCCATTCTCGAGGATCTGCCTATCTACCAGCTGCTGGATCTCGTAGAAGTCCATGCGTTCTCCGGCATCGGCATAAGGAATCCAGCGTTTCCATATCCTCTCGGCTTTCCTTTGGAACTCCTCTGTCACCTTATCATCTATCCCGAGCTCTTCCTTATCCACCCTGCTCTGGGGCCTGATACCCGTCCCGATGACATTTACAGTCATCGTGGAAGTGATTCCTGAAGCGTGCGCGTCGTTCCTGTTCAAATCACGGCTGCGTTCCCTGATATCGGATAACTCAGGCAATAAATCCTGGTCTGCTGAACCTCCTCCGGGGATCCATGACGACCTTAAACGATCCCTGCTCGCTCCCTTATAAGCGCCGAATTTTTGCGAGACATTATTTGCCTCTCGATACATCCTTCGCTTGAACCCGGCCTTGGGGGAAAAGAACGAAATGACGTTGTCTATTCCGGCCGTTATTTTTTCTGAGATTGTCTTTTGGTTTTTCATGATGGATTATCGAATTTTGCGTATGTGGTGGTGTCTTTAGATCCCGCGATTTCTTTTCGCAACTGGTCGCGCAGTTTTATCAGTTCGCTCAAGCTGATATACTGAAGGTTTCTTCCGCCGATGGAATAGGACGCTACAGCCCCGCCGGTCATCCTGGCATTGATGGCATTCTCGACGTTATCGAGCATCTCCTGTTTCGTGGGCGCGCTCATAGAAACTCCCTTTCTCTCCCAATAAAAAAGCCCGCATCTCGCTCGTCGACGAGTTACGGGCTTTTTGTTTCTATTGGGCGCGCTAAAGAGCTGATCAGGCCCTTAGCGCGAAAATCTATAACCCTATGTTACTTAAAATATCTTTCTTTTTCAAATAGTCGATACCAGATTCTGGTAATAATTATTTTTCCTCTACGGACTTGAATTTCCAGCCGCATGACTGGCATGTGTGATACCTTATCGGGAAATCCGTCTTGTAACACAGCACATTCTTGCTCTTGCACCTCGGGCATCTCAATGGAATGAATTTGACTCCGTAATCCTCGCTGTCGTTTGGCGGACGTCCCGCCGTCTTTTCCTTGAAACCGCTATCGTAATTGTCGTTTTTAAGCCAGTTGCTTTTCCTTTCAATCCATCTAGCCATTAAAGCCAGCTTCCTTCGCGTTTCTTAAGCCAATTACCGCGGCTGTGTTCTTGTTGCATTATCTCTTGGTGGACTTTCGTGGTTTCATCTTTCCTAATATTCAACGCCCGGATGATGTCTGCCGCCGCGACCGCGTACACCTCGGCATCGAGATAGTGGTTGGCGACCGCTTCTTTTTTCTTCTGCCAGACTTCCTTGGCCTTGCCGGTATTCCTGTTCCTGATCAAGACCTTATGTTCCGAACTGAACTGGTTCAAATATTCTTCTCTCGGATCTTTGAATATATGCCACTTCCTGGGATCCTGGGAAGCTACGAGCCGGTTGATCTTGTCTTTATACTGCGTAACGTTAACGTTCCACAAAACCAACCCGCTGCGGATGATACTGCCTGTCCTCGAATTGATGTCTATCTTCGAAGCCCGGTAAAACCTGCCGCCGGTGATTTCCTCCTGTCCTTTGACTGCCTTTGTCCTATCCGACCACTGGCGGCAAAACCTATAGACTTCGTCCGTCCGGTATCCAGAGTCGATACAACTCATATAAACCGGCAGGGTCTCGTTACCCGACAGCCTTTTATATTCCGTCTTGAAAAGGGCGTCCACGATATCTTCCCAGTACTCGACGCGGTCGGCCCTAATCAACCACGATTCCTCGTAATAACCCCAGCCGCGAATCACATAATAAAAATGGTCTTTCTGCACATCGACCCCGGCAGTCAATACAATCACATCGTCCGGCACAACACCTTGGGCATAATCACATGACAATGCCTTTATCTTATCGACCGTGGTTTCTTCGATTTTTTCTTCCCAGACCTCGGCAAGCCAGGAGTTGACGAAGTTCATCAAAAGCTCAATGTAATCTTTCGAACGCAGGAACTCCGCGGCGATATCGCTCCAGGTAAGCCACGGCGAATATAACGAGTTGATCCAAAACCCCCTGTGCTTACTGCCTACATAATCGTCCGTGATATTTCCGTCTTCGTTGATCTCGGCTCCGTAAGGCACCCATTTTCCGTTAAGCAACATCTTATTCTTTTGATAATCTTCTATCCTCTTATCGCAATGGCAACACTCATACCAGGCCATATGTTCGTTCTTGATCCGCTCGGCGGATCTCTCTTCCTTTGGCCATTTGATTTGTCCGAACATAAGAACCTGATACCCGCCGCAAAGAGGGCAGGCAACGTAAAACTTGCGCTGATCCGATTTCTCGTACTCCCTGAATATATATCCCTGGCGCGTGGTGGGAGTGGATACCTTTACTATTCTCCTATTCCAAAAAGTCCTCGTTCTCTCAGTGGCCAGCTTGATGGGATCGGCTTCACGCCCCGAGAATTTGGGAAACTTATCCACCTCATCCAAAAATAGATATCTGATAGGCCTCTGCGCCAAATCTGCCGGGCTGTTGGAGCCAGCGAAATAGACGATCATATGGTCTAGGTGGTATTCGAGCTTCGTGATATCATCTGCGAGAAACGGCAAATGCTTTCTTAAGGCATCCGATGATTCCAGCATGGGTTTGATGCGGTTGTAGGATACGCTCCTGGCATCGGCTTCCCTGGGCATGACCAAGAGCGCCGGGCCCGGGTCCTGGTCGATGGCGTAGGCGAGCATGTTATACATCCCCTCGGTCTTGCCGATCTGGGTCGAGGCCATAACCGTAATCTCTTCTACCGATGGATCGTTGAAAGCATCCATTATCCCTTTGAGATACGGCGTCCTGACCGTGCGCCAGCGTCCAGGTTCAGCGCTGGTCATAGGATGCAGGACCCTAAAATCATCGGCCCACTGGCTAACCTCAATCTCCCGCGGGGGATCCCAGGCCTGTTTCTGTTTCTCGCTCCAAATTGTCTTGTGTTCCTTCTTGATTTTTAATATCATCGCGCACTGCATCCTCTCGTTCCGCAAATTGCAGGAAAATCTCTTTTATCCTTTCCCGTAAATATGCCTCGGCTTCCCTTGGATCCATCCCCGCTACGACCGGCGCGACAACTTTGGGCAAGGCCCAAAGGGCGCTCTTGACCGCCAATATGCGCGCTATCATCCCCGCCTCGACAAGCTCCCGGTTAATCACCTGGCCATATGCCTTCTTAAGCTCGAATTCGGCAAGCCGCGCCTTATATTCGCGATACTTGATGTCCCATTTGATTTTTTCTTTTTCGTCGGGATCGTTCTCTTTCTCGTTTTTGACCATCCGCCAAGCCTGGATGTCTATCAGGTTATAATATCCTTCCGGCTCACGCGGCATGCCATCGCTGACCCAGCGCTCAATAGTTCTTTTGTCTACACGAAGGGCGCTTGCCACTTCTGCTTGAGTCCTGACGACTCCCGGCGGCAGGGCACCGCCTCCTTCGAACTGCTCAAGCTCCCTGATTTCCGCCGTTGATAACGGCTTGCCTTTTTGGAGTTTGTCGAGCAGGTGGATCTGCCTTTTTTTCTTGGCCACCTCGACAAGCCCTCTACCGTTCTGGAGTTCCGGTTGTATTAATTCTTCCGACATTATTTCTGCTCCAACACTGCCTTTTTACCGGTAAAGTCTTCCCACCGCTTGACTGCTACATCGCAGAATATCGGCTCAAGCTCTAAGGCAAAGACCCGCCTGTGAAGACGTTCCCCGGCTATAATCTGTGAACCGGATCCCGAAAAAGGTTCAAAACATATATCGCCGGGCTGTGTGTGGATCCTCATGGGAATCGCAAACACTTCAGTCGGCTTGACCGTAGGATGCAACAACCCGGGATTTCTTTTTCTCCCTTCCCAATCCAATTCCCAGACATCATCGTAATACTCGGGCTTGGATGGATCCCCGGACCTAAGCATGCCAACTACCCAGACGGTACCAATGGCTTTGTCTTGCGGGTTATACTCCGGCTTATGGCCTTTCTGCCAGCAGAGAAGACAAGGCTCGTGCCTCCAGGGATAATAGGCATAAGACAAAACCGCAAAGGGCTTCACCCAAACAATCTGCTGGTGAACCAGTATGCCCAGCTCATCACAAATGTTTTTGATAAGCACTATCCTTGCGGAAGCATGCCATAAATATATCGCCGTATGCATCTCGATAACTTTCAGTCCCGCCACTAAAAATCCTTTCATGAACTTCTCGGCATCTTTTATATCGACTTCATGATAAACATCGGACCAGTCCTTTCCGCCAGCGCCATGGTGTCCTTTTGGCCTGCCCATTCCGGTATAATCAACCAAATAAGGTGGATCCGTAGCGAATAACTTCGCAATCTTGCCGTCCATAACCCGCAAGACATCTTCCTCCTTGGTCGAATCGCCGCATAAGAGCTTGTGGTCTCCGAGTATCCACAAGTCCCCGGGCTTCGTGATTGCTACCTGCGGCGGCTTGGGAATATCGTCCGGCAAGGTTTCACCGGCCCCAATCTCCTCGAATCCCATATCCCTGACTTCTTTTCTCAAGGCATCGAGTCTCAATCCTACATAGTCGTCCCCGGCCTCCCTGCGTAATTTTTCCAGTATGGGAATCAAGGCGATAGTCCATGCCCCTGCGATCTGGGAATTGTTGAGCGATACGTTCATCGCATGCTCTTGTATCTCATCGACATCGACCATGATGGCGTGGGCGGTCTTGACCCCATCCATCTGTAAAACCTTATACCGCTGGTGGCCTGCGATGATGCGCATGTTGCGCTTATTCACCACCAGCAAATCCACATACCCGAACTTCTCCAGGCTCATGCGCAAGCCTGCCAATGCCTCCTCGGATATCTCGCGCGGATTGTAAGGCGCGGGCTTGATATCCGCCAAGTTGACCTCTTGAATCTCAGGTTTGATATTGATTTTTGACTCCATATGCACCTCCTTTAAAAAACCGACATCGCGACCATAATCCAGCGGCCTATAATGTCGGTTTTTTTGACTGGTTTGTCCTGTTTCCCCAATTAAGACAAAATGCCATAACCCCTTTATTTACAGGCTGTTTGCCCCGTAATTGCCCCGGGTTGAGCCTTTTCCAACCCCCTAACCATACCGACACCGACACCCAAAAAAACGAACCTGAAATCACTCACAAGATGCGCCTCGCCCGACCCTCGCCGCACGCCCCCTCCGGAAGGACCCATAACGCTCTTCATCGTATACATCCCAAACAAACCTAATCTCCTTGTGTAATGTGCCATCGTGGCAACAGATCTCCTTCATAAGATGATTTATGATCACGATTTGCTTTACCGGGCTGCCTTCAAGCACCCACAATTCAACCCGGTATTTCTCTTCACCATAGGAATCCTCCGGCACAGCCTTGAACCACTTCCTTCTGTCGGCTTCGGTAAATCTCGGGCTTGAGTGCCAGACTTCATCAACATACTTTTGAAGCCTCTCGATCGCATCGCTAAGACTTTGACATTTTACGGTTTTCATCGCTAACCCTCCGTCATCCACTTTGCTGTTCCTGGATCTGCCTTAATATATCTGCCATCTTTCCAATGCCCTCCTTCTTAAACCTCGTGTTCTCCGCAATATTTCTATTGGCAAAATAAGAGGCACTCTCCATCTTGAGGACTTTGATGAACCAGGGATAGGGATCTCTAATGCCGTCTTTATCCTTCTGGTACTGCTCACAGATCTTAATCAAGACCTCATCCGGGATGTTATCATCCTTGCGCCAGTGGGCGTCTTTCTTGAATTTATTGATGAGCTGGTAAATATTGAATCCCTGCTTATAGACTGCATCCAATATCTCTTTGGTTTCTAAAGAAACAGCGCCAGCTGGCTCTGCCTGTTTATTAACTATCTCTTTCCCATTCCCTTCTCCATCCCCATCCCCATTCCCAACCGAGATATTCGTAGCATAACCGTTACTTAACGGTTGCCTAACGGTTAATAGCTCTTTAGGCGCAGGCGGGATAACGCTCTCCCGTTCGGTCTTGTGAGGTTTCTGGTGTTTTTGCCAGTTGATTATCTGGTAATATTTCTCTCCGTCTATTTCATAACGGACTATAAACGGCCTCTTGCCGTTCTTCTTGGGGCAGGCCAAAAGCTGCATTATCTTTTCGGCGTCGACCTCGTCATAAGGCATGATTTCTATCTTGAGCCGCTCCGGCCTGTCCTCACCCCGGCCCTCGCGGTCAGCCTGAACCCACAGGCCCTGATAGAACAGCCTTGCCTCATAAGGCAATTCCTTTATGTCTTCATCTTTGAAAAAATCCGGTTTTAAGTATCTGATCCTTGCCATATGTTGTGACTACCGCGTTTATCTGGTTATGAATTCATACCAGGCCATTTTGCCTTTGAGGTTACGCTGGATGCACTCATCCTTGCTAA
>Ga0155276_163_pt1 | contig 13993 bp, 15 predicted proteins | sample RifCSPhighO2_02_FD_106244 | JGI IMG/M metagenome (GOLD analysis project Ga0155276, IMG submission 106244) | Omnitrophica bacterium RIFCSPHIGHO2_02_FULL_51_18 | reverse complement strand
GCCCTCAGGGATGTTGAACGCGATCGGCCTGCAAAATCCCGGCGTTGAGAAATTTATCGAGGAAAAACTCCCTTATTTAAGGAAGATCGGTGTTCCGATCATCGTGAGCGTGATGGGGTATAGCGTCGAAGAGTTTAGAGCGGTTGTGAAAACACTGGAGAAAGCAGGCGGCATCGACGGATATGAAATGAATTTGTCGTGCCCGAATGTAGCTTACGGTTCCTCGGCCAATGAAGCCAGAATGTTTGCGCACGACGCAGGTTTAATTGAGAAAGTTGTCTCGGCGGTCCGAAAGGTGACTCATAAGACTCTTATCGCCAAGCTCGGGCCTGATGTTTCGGATATCGGCAAAATGGCACTGGCCGCTGAGCGCGCCGGCGCGAACGCGGTCTCGCTCATCAACACGTTTATGGCGATGGCGGTTGACGTGAAAACAAGAAAACCTGTTTTAGGAAATAAAACCGGCGGGCTTTCAGGTCCCTGCATCCGGCCGATCGCGGTGCGCATGACCTGGGAAGTGTGCCAAAAAGTAAAAATTCCTGTGATAGGGATTGGTGGAATCATGAATGCGAACGACGCGCTTGAATTTTTCATCGTGGGAGCGTCCGCGATTCAGGTTGGCACCGCCAACTTTATAAATCCGACCGCGTCTATTGAAATTCTCGAAGGCATCAAGACATTTATGAAAGACGAACGAATAACAAATATAAGAGACATAACAGGTACTCTAAAAGCATGATTAGTTAATGTCATTTCGAGCGAAGTCCCGTTAGAAATCTTATTTCTAAAGGGACGAAGCGAGAAATCTCCTTCGCGTAGGAGATCTCTCGCCCGCCACGAATCATGGCGGGCTCGAGATGACACAAAAAGGATAACTGTGAGAAAGATGGAAAGGCTGATTGTGGCGCTCGACGTGTCGAGCCTCAAAGAAGCTCTCAAGCTTGTTAAAACGCTTTCAAAATATGTAAAAATTTTCAAAGTCGGCAAAGAACTTTTCACCTCCGCGGGGCCCGAGGTGATTAAAATGGTGCACGCTCATAAGTGCCAGGTTTTTTTGGATCTCAAATTTCACGACATTCCAAACACCGTGGGCGCGGCCTGTGAAGCCGCGGCAAGAATGAGGGTTTTCATGATGAACGTGCACGCGCTGGGTGGGAAACAGATGCTTTTTCAGGCGGTGCAATCGCTTCATAAGCTTGCGGAAAAAAATAAAAAAATAAAGCGGCCGCTTCTTTTGGGTGTTACGGTTCTGACCAGCATGAAAGACCAGGACTTGGCGGAAGTCGGTATTTATAAAAAGGTGGCAGAAGAAGTGAGAGATCTCGCGCTTCTTTCAAAAGCTTGCGGACTGGACGGCGTGGTCGCTTCAGGCCAGGAGATCGAAATTATCCGCAAGGCCCTCGGACCTGATTTTATAATTGTAACGCCGGGCGTGCGTCCCTTATGGGCTGCCCACGGTGATCAAAAAAGGATCATTACTCCCAAAGAAGCGATCAAAAAGGGGGCCAGTTTTATTGTAGTGGGTCGTCCGATCACACAAGATAAAGATCCAAGAAATGCAGCTAAGAAGATATTGGAAGAAATAAATGGTTAACATATTTTGTGACGTGTAGGAGGTTAAATGGCTAGAGCGATTCTTGCAAATGAGCTTCACTTTGAAGTCAAAAATGAAATAGGAACCTTGGGAAGGGTTACTCTAACTCTTGCAGCAACAGGTATTTACATCATTCATATGTGCGCGTATTCGGTCAAAAACAAAGGCTATTTCCAGATCATTACGAAGAACAATAAGAAAGCCAAAGAGCTTTTAAAGCCGCTCGCGCCAAAAATCGAGGAGCGCGATGTTTTAGTGGTGGAGTTTGAGAATAAGGTGGGAACGCTGGCGCCGGTCGTGAAACTTTTGGGCTCGAACGGCATCGATGTGGAATATGTGTATGGCACGAGCGGTGATGGGTTCAAAATTGTCGGCGTCTTCTCGACGGCGGACAATCAAAAAGCGGCCGAATTAATTAATAAGGATTCCGGCGCTTTGGGAGTATAATAGACCAAGTACGAAATTCGAAATCCGGTAACAGTTTAGTCATTTCGAGCGAAGCCCCGCCATTTGGCGGGGCGAGCGAGAAATCTCATCGAGTCGTGTGATGAGATTTCTCGTCGCTTCGCTCCTCGAGATGACAGAGGAGGACTTGCAGCGACTAAACTATTACCAAAAAAGGCCCTGCACAAAGCAAATTCGCATGGTGACAGACAGCCGGTCGGAATTAGTCGGTAGGGGCTAACCTATTACAATCAATCGGGGCCTATTTGGGACTGACGGGGACTAAGCTATTACGAAATCCGAATCTCGAAACAAATTCAAAATTTGAATGACAGAAATCCAAAAATTTATGTTTTGGTTATTTGGATTTTAGAAATTTAGATTTGTTTAGAATTTCGATATTCGAGTTTCGAATTTAACATAGGAGATGCAATGACAGAAGAAAATAATACAGATGTGGCCGCGCAGTTGAAACGCATAGCGGATCATCTGGGGTTTCTGGAAAAGAAACTCGACACGTTGTTGGAACAGTCACAGAACCGCAAGCCGTTCAACCAGGGCTTCGGCGGCGATCGCCCGAACAGAGGCTATCGTCCCAACCGCGGACCCGGTTATCCGTCACGGCATGCCGGACAGTCCGGCTATGCTTCGTCCAACCGTTATCAGGGCAACCGTGGACCCAGACCTGAGCCAAACGGCAACAGGACTGAGCACAGCCCGTCAGGACACTACCAGAAAAAGTACATCCCTCACAGAGGAACTCGCTAAGCGTCATTGAATTCCGGCAAGGACCATTTTCTTTTCCTGAAAAAACTCGTCGCGCTTGAAGAAGACGAGGAACTCGAAGAAATAAAAAATGAGTTTACGAAGCTCTCTCCGAAAGAAAGGGAGCTTCGCGGAAAAGCGCTCTTGGGTCTTGCGCTCAAGGAGCGCTATTTTTCTCCGGCTGAACATATCCTCGCCAGTTTCGTGAAAAAGGACAAAAAACCTTTTCCTCTTTTTTCGCTGGAAGTGGGGGATATTGTCACGCTTTTTCCCGAGAAAGAAACCGCCAAAAAAAGCCGTGGGGATTATCCAGCCGGCACGGTTTATGAAAAGACAAGCTGTGCATTGACGGTGGCGTTCAACAAGGCACTTCCGGATTGGGTCGATGAAACGCCTGCGTTCCAGCTTCACAAATCCATTAATCAGGTGACCTATAAGCGGATGTTCGAGGCGTTGGATGCGGTGATCCAGACGAGGAACACACGTCTGGCGCTTTTCCGTGATATTTCTCTACGAGAAAAGAATGCTTCGTTTGACACGCACCCGGAAGAGAAAATTGTCTGGTTGGACGCGGGTCTCAATGCCTCGCAGAAGGAAGCGGTCCGCAAGTCGATGCTCGCAAAGGACATTTTCCTGTTGCACGGCCCGCCGGGGACCGGAAAGACAACGGCGCTCATTGAAATCATCCGTCAAAGCGTCGCTAAAAAAGAATGGGTGTTTGTAACGGCTCCCAGCAACACGGCCTGCGACAATATCCTCGAGAAACTCGTGTTTTGCGGCGTCCGTGCGGTCAGACTCGGCCATCCGGCGCGCATCTCGGAGAGCTTAAGGGAACACACGCTTGATTTTAAGTTGGCGCTTCATCCGCTTGGGACCGTGATCTCTGACATCCAGGGGGAATTGGAACGGTTTTTTAAAAAGGAAGAACGCTATCGGGATCGAAGGAGCCCCGGTCGCGAGGCGGAGCGTGAAGTTCGAGACGAGATCATGCGGCTTAAAGGTGAAATAAAAAATCTCAAAAAAGATATTTTTAAGAATGTGATGAAAGAAGCGGAGGTTTTTGTGGGAACGCTCGCCAGCATCGGCGACCGCTCGCTGGAAGAGCAGATGTTTGACCTCCTGGTGATTGATGAAGCGACCCAGGCGACGGAGCCGATGACCTGGATTCCGATGACACGGACCAAAAAAGTTGTGATGGCCGGAGACCACTTCCAGCTTCCCCCGACCGTGAGGTCCAAAGAAGCGGAAGAAAAAGGGCTCGGCGTGACGCTTTTCGAGCGTTTTTATGATATTTTGTGTGAGGAATCAAAACAGCTTCTGGAGCGTCAATACCGTATGAATGAGATCATTATGGGTTTTTCATCACGGGAATTTTATAAGAATCTTCTGGTGGCTGATGATTCCGTAAAAACCCAGACACTGTCCGGTCTGAGCGGCGTTGAGACATGTGATGAAACTAAAGAACCGCTTTTATTTCTTGATACGGCGGGCAAAGGTTTTGAGGAAAAACTGGAAGAGGGCAGTGAGAGCCGTTACAACATCGAGGAAGCGGGACTTCTTTTGTCGCAGCTTAAAAAGATGCTGGAGCTCGGTGTGCCGCCGGGCGAGATTGCGGTGATCAGCCCCTACAGTGCACAGGTGCGTTTTTTGACGAGCAAGTCTCCGGACCCCAAGGTCGAGATTGACAGCGTGGATGGTTTTCAGGGGCGTGAGAAGGAGCTTGTGATCGTGTCCTTAGTGCGTTCCAACATGGAGGGGGAGCTTGGGTTTTTGGCGGACACGCGGCGCATGAATGTCGCGATGACCCGCGCCAGGCGTAAACTCATTGTGATTGGCGACAGCGCGACACTTTCTTCTATAAAATTTTACGCCGATTTCATGAAGTACGCTGAGGAAGTCGGTGGATATAAAAGTGCTTGGGAGCTATAACGCCGGCGATTATCCCAAATCCAAACGGGCTATTCCGCCTCAAGGGACACACTTTTCCTTGTTACCTCGATATCCTTAGTGGATAAAAGCGTGGGCTAATACTATGAGATTACGCACAACTACGGTGGTCACATAAAAGGGTCATTATTAGGAAAAGTGTGCCCTTTCGGCGTCAGACCCGTTTGGATTTGGGGCGAGCGGCGACGGAAGAAGCTTACCTTGCCACTCACTACTCGAGCGGGGTATAATTCAACTTTATGACCGAAAAAGACGTGTTGAAAATTTTTAAGAGTGAGAAAGCTCTGCTTACGGGGCATTTTTTGCTCTCGAGCGGACTGCATAGTTCGAACTACATGCAGTGCGCGCTGGTGTTACAGAAGCCGTGGGTGGCTGAGAAGCTCTGCAAAGCGCTTGCTAAAAAAGTAAAAGGCAAAGTGGATGTTGTCATTGGCCCGTCGCTGGGCGGAGTGATCGTTTCTTATGAAATGGGCCGCGCTTTGAAGGTGCGCTCGATCTTCGCGGAGAGGGTAGATGGCATGATGAGTCTACGGCGGGGATTTTCAATCGGCAAAAATGAAAAAGCCCTGGTTGTCGAGGACGTAGTGACGACGGGAAAATCAAGCCGCGAAGTGAGTGAACTTGTGAAACAACAGGGCGCCAAACTTGTGGGAGTGGCGTGCATCGTGGATCGAAACGAGGGAAATTCAGGATTCGACGTCCCGCTTTATTCTTTGCTCAAAATGGATATTAAGACCTATGAACCAGCGCTTTGTCCGATCTGCAGGGAGGGGAAAATCCCGGCAATAAAGCCGGGGAGCCGCTTATAAACTGTCATCTCGAGTCCCGTCGAATGACGGGACGAGAGATCTTCTTTTTCTTTATGAGATTTCTCGTCGCTTCGCCTGCCCCTGCCTGTCCGGCAGGCAGGGGCCGGCAGGCAGGCTCCTCGAAATGACAATAACTTTTCTGATGAAAGCATTATTTAAAGGAGATCTTGTATGAAAAAAAGCTCGTTTTACATTTTGCTTTTAGCCTTAATATTTTCTACATACCCGGCGCAGTCCGCCTCCCAGGACCAGGACCGTCAGACCAATCCTGCCCTTGACCAGGCGAAGCAGGATTACCGCGTATTCTTAGAGCAACTCAAAGCGCTGAACAGCCAGTACAAGCAAGTGACGAATGAGATGAAAAGCGTGCTCCAGGAAGAAGGGGTGCCGACTTTTGATGAGGAGACGGGAGATCTGACGATCCAAAAACCGAATTTTGCGAAGAGCGCATCCAAACCTCAAGTATTTGGCGATATTGATATTAAAGAAACAGACAAAGAAATAATCGTGAAAGCCGATTTGCCGGGGTTGCGCAAAGAAGCGATAAAGGTCAACATCCAAGACAATAAGCTCCTTCATATCGAAGGTGAGCGCGAAGAGGAAAAGGAAATTCGCGGTGAAAATAATAGCTCTCATTATTACCGGTTTGAACGCCAACAGGGACATTTTGAGCGCTTGATCGAGCTTCCAGCGCTCGTGAAGGACACCGGCACCGAAGCGCGCTATGAAAACGGCGTCCTGACCGTCAGAATTCCTAAAGCGGAAACCCCCAAAAAAGAAGTTTCTGTCTCCGTCAGGTAGCGCATTGACAAAGCCTATCCCCGCTGTTAGAATATGCCCAATCCATGGGTGACACATCGGGGAAAAAGGGCGTAGTTTTTTCGCAAGTTAAGCAAATAGGCGCTCTTACAGCAATTCCTGCAGTACTCCTTGTGGGTCCTATTCTGGGTTATTTTGTCGGGAATTGGATCGATCGTAAATTTCAACTCTACCCCTGGTTCACGGTTTTTTTTGTGTTTGCGGGATTCTTCGCGGCTGGACGGGAAATTTTCCGTCTTTTGAAACAGGTTTTAAAAGAAGACGAAGCTAAAAAATGAAACAAGTAGAGCACGCATATCCCGAGGTTATGAACTGGATCCAACTGATGGCCAGGGCCACGGCCCCGTCGCCTTTTTCGGATTTTCTTTTTCAGTGGGAAGAGGTGATTTTTAGCGGGATCGTGATTATGCTGATCAGCGTATTTGCCATCGCGGTTTCCAGAAAAATAAAATTTATTCCCGGCAGGGGCCAGGCGTTTCTTGAGCTTTTAATCTCAGGGCTTGATGACATCGTGACTAGCGTGATCGGTTCGCGCGGCCGCACTTACACCCCTTTTGTGGGTTCGCTCTTCATTTACATATTTGTTTCTAATCTCTTTGGGCTGGTGCCGCTTCAAAACTCGACCATGGGTTTTTTAACTACCGTAGCGCCGATCGCGTTTTGCGTTTTTTTGTATGTCCAGTGGATCGGCATTACCAAAAACGGGATTCTGGGCTATCTTCATCACCTTTGTGGAAGCCCGCGCGATATCTTCGGGTGGCTTGTGGCGCCTCTCATGTTCCCGCTTCACGTGTTGGGCGAATTCATCAAGCCTTTGGCGCTCTCTTTCCGTCTTTACGGCAATATTATGGCAGGACACGTGTTACTTGCGGTGTTCATGGGCATGGGTATCCAGATGCTGAAGCCGCTTCATGTGCCTGTCGGGCTCCCGATTCATTTTCCGTTTATATTTTTGGAACTTTTGATCGGCATCATTCAGGCGTTTGTATTTTCGCTCTTAAGCACGATTTACATCGCGATGATGCTTCCGCATGAAGAATATCAGCACGAAAATCATGCGGTGGGAACCACGCATGGGTAACAAAACAACATATCCCTCGCCGGCTCTTGGGAGCCTCCTCGGGATAAATTCGCGCGGGCAATTTGACGACGACTGCGTCGTCGTAAATTGTGCGCTCATTTAAGGAGTTAAAATAATGGAAGCACAAGCAATGTTAGCGATTTTTTTGCCTTTGTCTTTAGGGATCGCGGCGTTTGGTTCAGCGCTTGGGTTAGGCAAAGCGGTAGGCGCCGCGATGGAAGCCACGGCCCGTCAGCCGGAAGCTGCAACAAAGATCCTCGTGAGCATGCTCACCGGTTGCGCGTTTATCGAAGCGCTCACGATTTATGCTTTGATTGTGGTGTTTAGTTTGTCCGGGAAGATCGGCTGATTCATGGATTTTCACGTCATCCAACAAGCGTTGCCTGAGATGGTGACCCAGCTTCTGGGTTTCCTGATAGTTTTTTTTATCTTAAAAAAATTCGCGTTCGGTTCGATACTCGGAGTCATCGACGCCCGCCGCAAAAAGATAGAAGACGAGTTTCAGGGCATTGAAAGAACAAAGCGGGAGTTGGGGGATCTAGAAACTGAATATAAGCGCCGGCTCGCCCGCATAGAAGATGAAGCGCGGCAGAAAATCCAGGAAGCCGCCGAAATCGGAAAAACGCTCGCGAAGGAAGTTCAGGAAAATGCGGTCCAGGACGCGAAAAAGATGGTGGACCGCGCGAAAACCGAGATCGCCAATGACCTGGCACAGGCGAAACTCGTGCTGCGCAATGAAATCATCGAGCTTTCGGGGCTTATGACTGAGAAGATTATCAAGCATAAGCTGGACAGCAAAGAGCATGAGCGGCTCGTGGATCAATTCATCAAGGAGATGGAGAGAGTCTGAAGCCAATGGACGAATTAATCATCGCCGACCGTTACGCGAAAGCCCTCTTCGAAATAGTCCAACCCCTGGGTGAGGACGAAGTCGTGGAAGAAGAGCTTTTATCGTTTTCAGCGGCGCTTAAAAGCTCCCCGGAGCTGGAGAAGTTTTTCGGCAATCCACATTTCAGCATCGAAGATAAAGTAAAGACGCTCCGTGGTCTCTATAAAAAGAGTGCCGGTAAAACACAGGACACGCTTGTGCGTTTTTTTGAGGTGCTTTTCAAAAAGCACCGTTTTTATTTAGTGCATGATATTACGGCACTTTACAAAAAGATCGCCGATGAGTCCCAAAAAGAAACCGCGCTTGTGATTCAATCAGCGGTGCCTCTTTCCGTCGCAGCCGAGCAGCAGATTGTGTCGCAGATGGAAAGAATCGCCCAGGCCAAGGTCGAAGTAAAAAAAGAGCTCAATCCGTCGATGATCGGCGGTATCACCGTGCGTTTCAGAAATAAGGTGTTGGACGGATCAGTCAAAAACATGATTCAACTTTTTAGGAAAGAACTTACTAAAATCGGATCGATTTAATTTTAAAAGGAAAGTATCGGTGAGGTATGGCATTAAAACCTGAGGAAATCACGAGCATTCTTAGGGACGAAATCAAAGGCTATGACACGAGCGTAAAGCTTGAGTCGACGGGTGTTATTCTCTCGATGGGTGACGGGATCGCGCGCGTGTACGGCCTGGACGACTGCATGGCCGGCGAGCTTCTCGAGTTTTCCTCCGGAGGCGGACCCCTGCCCGACCGGCAGGCGGGCGCTTCCGGCGGGCCCGATGAGCTGGGCATTGCATTAAACCTCGAAGAGTCGAATGTGGGTGTCGTGCTTTGCGGCGAGGGGAAGGGCATTAAAGAGGGGGACCTCGTAAAGCGGACAGGCAAAATCGCGAGCATTCCCATCGGCAAAGGACTTTTGGGCCGCGTCGTGGATCCGCTAGGGCGGCCTCTTGACGGCAAGGGTCCGATTGTGTCCTCAGAAACCAGGCCCATTGAGTTTAAAGCGCCGGGCGTTCTTGCCAGGCAGTCCGTGAAAGAACCTCTGCAGACGGGACTTAAGGCCATTGACGGTATGATTCCGATCGGCCGCGGGCAGAGAGAGCTCATCATCGGCGACCGCCAGACTGGAAAGACCGCGATTGCGATTGACACAATCCTGAACCAAAAGGGGAAAGACGTTCATTGTATTTATGTGGCGGTGGGACAAAAATCTTCCAGCGTTCTCTCAGTCATCAATACGCTTCAGGAAAACGGCGCGATGGCGTATACAACGCTCGTGAGCGCTCCAGCCGATGTGGCGGCAACGCTCCAGTACTTGGCGCCCTATTCGGGCGCGGCGATTGGGGAATACTATTTGTATAATGGCATGCATGCGCTTGTGATCTATGACGACCTGACGAAGCACGCGGCTGCGTATCGCGAACTGTCGCTTTTGCTCCGCCGGCCTCCGGGGCGCGAAGCGTTTCCCGGGGATGTTTTTTACCTGCATTCAAGACTCCTTGAGCGTGCCGCCAAGCTCCGCGATGATTTAAAGGGCGGCAGTCTCACTGCGCTTCCAATCATTGAAACGCAGGCCGGGGATGTGTCGGGGTACATTCCGACAAACGTTATTTCCATCACGGACGGGCAGATTTACCTGGAAGGTGATTTGTTCTACCAGGGTGTGCGTCCGGCCATTAACGTGGGTCTTTCGGTGTCACGCGTCGGCGGCAACGCTCAGACGAAAGCCATGAAAAAAGTCGCGGGTAAACTGCGCCTGGAGCTTGCGCAGTACAGGGAACTGGCGGCTTTTACTCAGTTTGGTTCCGACATGGACAAATCCACGCGCGATCAGCTGAATCGCGGCGCGCGTTTGGTCGAAATTTTGAAGCAGGGCCAATACCAGCCGATGACGCTTTGGCAGGAAGTGGCCACCCTCTATCTCGGGACCAAGGGAATTTTGGACGATGTGCCGCTTGAGAGAATCCAAGCCTTTGAAAAGGCGTTTCTTTTGTTTCTCGCCAAAAAATATCCGGATGTGGTGAGTGAAATCGAGAACAAAAAGACGCTCTCGGATGATTTGACGATAAAACTGGATAACGCCGGGCATCTTTTTAAGAAAAGTTTTCTACAAACGTCATCCTGAGGCGGCGTAGTCGCCGAAGGATCTCAAAATAAGATTCTTCGCTTCGCTCAGAATGACGGAGGAATAACAGATGGCATCACTCAGGCAGATTCGCAGGCGAATGAAATCGATCGAGAATATCCATGAGATCACAAAGGCTATGGAGATGATCGCGGCTTTCCGTTTTAAAAAAGCCGCGGGGCGTTTTTCGAAAGTGCGCGTCTATTTCCTTGAAATGGAAAAGCTTGTGTCAAATCTTTCAAGCTCCGCCGTTTCTGACGGGCCTGCCACAGATCACGGCGGGCCTAGGCCCGCCGCGTTTTTTGGCGGGGCAAACGGCGGCTTTTTGCACCCGTTATTTGAGAAAAGGGTTTTAAAGAAAAAAGCGCTGATGATTGTCGCGGGTGACAAGGGGCTTTGCGGGGCCTATAACGCGAATCTTCTGCGAGCGGCGTCGGGGTGGTTTAAGCAAAATAAGGATCTGGAGACGTCGGTGATCCCTGTCGGCAAGATCGCGTTTGAGTATTATAAGAAAAGAGGCACGGCGGCTTCGCTTGTTTACCCTGAAAAATCGATGGTGGATCTGCCGCTCGCGAAAAAGATCACCGAAGAGGTGAAAGCCCTTTTTTTAAGCGGGCAGACGGACGCCGTGGATATTCTATATGCGTCATTCCGCATGGGCGGGACAGGACAGATCGCCGCGCATCCTTTTTTGTCCCTCAATTATTTGATACTGCCGGGAAAAGAAGCGCCGCAGGACGTGGACTATATTTACGAGCCTGGATTCGCGGGGGTTTTCATCGGGCTTCTTGAGAAATACCTTGAAGGCAAGATGTACATGAGCCTCTTAGAGTCGCTGACATCGGAATACATGGCGCGTAGGGTGGCGATGAAACAGGCCACGGAAAACGGCGAGGAAGTTCTGGATGAATTAAAACTACTTAAGAATAAAACAAGACAAGCGGTGATCACGCGCGAACTTTCCGAGATCGTGAGCGGCGCGGGCATTTTAGTATAAAAAGGACGGCTAAATGACAAAAAATTCCCAGACGGGTCGTGTGGTTCAGGTGATCGGGCCGACCGTGGATGTTCGTTTTGAATCGGGCAGCCTTCCGAATGCGCTTGATGCCATCATAATTCAGATTAAGTCCGCCTTCGGCGGCGAAGACGTGGTGGTGGAAGTCGCACAGCACTTGGGCAATAACCTCGTGCGTTGCATCGCGCTCTCCTCGACGGACGGAATTGTAAGAGGCATGGAGGCGGTCAACACCGGCAAGCCTATTATGGTGCCCGTAGGCCGGGAGACACTGGGTCGTATGTTTAACGTACTTGGAAAGCCGATTGACGAAAAACCTGCACCGGCGGCTAAGAAGTTCCACTCGATTCACAGGACCGCCCCGACACTCGATGACCGCGAGCCGGCCACTGAGATTTTCGAAACCGGTATTAAAGCTGTGGATCTTCTGGCACCTTATCCGAAAGGCGGAAAAGTGGGTCTTTTCGGCGGCGCGGGCGTGGGGAAGACCGTCATCATCATGGAGCTTATCCGCAATATCGCCTCGCAGCACGGAGGGTTTTCGGTTTTCGCGGGGGTGGGTGAACGGACCCGCGAAGGAAACGACCTTTATATGGAAATGAAAGAGTCCGGCGTTTTGGATAAGACCTGCCTTGTGTTTGGCCAGATGAACGAGCCGCCGGGGACAAGGCTTCGCGTGGGCCTCACGGCTCTCACGATGGCTGAATATTTTCGTGACGAGGAAAAACAAGACGTGCTTTTATTCATCGACAATATTTTCCGCTTCGTTCAAGCAGGATCTGAGGTGTCTGCGCTTTTGGGACGCATGCCGTCAGCCGTCGGTTACCAGCCGAACCTCGCGACTGAAATGGGGGAGCTTCAGGAGCGCATTGCCTCGACGAAGCAAGGGTCGATCACCTCGGTGCAGGCGATTTATGTGCCGGCCGATGACTTGACGGATCCTGCGCCTGCTACCACGTTCACGCACTTGGATGCGACGACCGTTTTGTCGCGCCAGATCGCGGAGCTTGGCATTTACCCGGCGATTGATCCTTTGGATTCCACTTCGCGAATTTTGGATCCTCGGATTCTGGGTGAAGAACATTACACGGTGGCAAGACAAGTTCAGAGAATCTTGCAGCGTTACAAGGATTTGCAGGACATCATCGCGATTCTTGGCATGGATGAACTCTCGGAGGAAGACAAAACGGCGGTGGTGCGTGCCCGGAAGATTCAAAAATTTCTCTCTCAGCCTTTTTTTGTGGCTGAAACTTTTACGGGCCGCAAGGGAAAATATGTGGCTTTAAAAGAGACAATCGCTGGATTCAAGAAGATCGCAAACGGCGAGATGGACGAGTATCCGGAGCAGGCGTTTTACATGGTTGGCAATGCCGACGAAGTCGTCGAAGCCGCCACGAAACTGAAAGCTCAGTAATTGGCTGAATTGTCTTTTAAACTGAAGGTTGTGACCCCCAATGAAGTCTTTTTTGAAGGCGTCGTCATTTCCGTCATAGCACCGGGTGCTTTAGGGTATCTGGGTATCCTCAAAAACCACGCGTCTTTTATCACGACGGTCGGCGAAGGTAATCTCACGTACCGGGACGTTGCAGAGAATACAAAGAGTTTTAAGGTGAAAGGCGGATTTTTGGAAGTACGGAGCAATAGAGTTTTGGTTTTAACGGATCAAATTTTGGGGTCATAGCTTAGCTGGCTTAAAGCGCCTGCCTGTCACGCAGGAGATCGAGGGTTCGAATCCCTTTGGCCCCGCCAGTTTTACATTCGAACGAGAGCTACAAGCGGGGGCGTCGGGGTTCACGGCGCCCTCGCGTGCCCCACGTGCCAACCTGCCGAGCCGATTAGCCAGCCCTTGACTCAGTTCTATTTCGTTCCTATCTTCAAGAGATACAATCACTTCCAATAAGTCCTTTCTGAAAATAATTTTCTCAATCGTTCTTCTGGTCACTAAGACTTTTTCAAGCTGTGTTCCTTTTTTGTAGTCAGATGCGTACCTCTGGAGGACATGTAAGACCTTATCGGTGTAACTTTTCTCGGACTCTCCCAAGGGTTCGTATCCCCGTGAGGCGGGTTGGTTTCGAAGGATTTTAAAGGCCAAAGACTCCACATAGTTTTTATCTTGAGAAATCCTTTCAAGGTTTTCAGCGATAAAGACCTCAAGCTTTTCAGCGTTTACTTCCTTTATGGAACAGGCAGAACGCCCTTCTCTCACCACTTTCGTGCATTTGTAGTAATAATATCTTCTTTTCTTTTTGTTCGTGAAGGAGTTTGTCATCTTCGATCCGCAGTCCGAGCAATGAATAAGACGGCTTAACAGGTATTCTTTATAGACCCGCTTTCTTCTTATCTTTTCTTTTGTGAGACTTTGGGCTTCTAAGAATAAATCCTTCGAAACAATCGGCTCATGAACCCCATCGAAATATTGTCCATGCCATGGGACTTTCCCGATATAGATCGGATTCCGCAGAAGACAATAAAGCCCGTGTGGAGTCATGGATTTTTTCTGTGTTCCGATGATTC
>Ga0155276_162_pt1 | contig 14593 bp, 11 predicted proteins | sample RifCSPhighO2_02_FD_106244 | JGI IMG/M metagenome (GOLD analysis project Ga0155276, IMG submission 106244) | Omnitrophica bacterium RIFCSPHIGHO2_02_FULL_51_18 | reverse complement strand
AGCGTCGTCTTGCCATGGTCGACGTGGCCGATGGTTCCGATATTCACGTGAGGTTTGGTGCGCTCGAATTTTTCTTTGGACATGGGGGCTCCTTTTAAAGTTTCGTTTTACCTTCTACGGGCAGCGGCTGTTCCGGGTTCAGGAACCGCTGCCTTCACGATTTTTTCTGCAATCACTTTGGGCACTTCCGCATAATAGGAAGGCTCCATGATGAACGTCGCACGGCCCTGGGTGAGACTGCGGCTCGCCGTCGCGTAACCGAACATTTCAGACAAAGGCACAAAACCCCGGATCGCCTTCACGATGCCTTTCTGCGTCATCGATTCAATTTTGCAACGCCGAGAGCTCAAATCGCCGATCACATCGCCCATATATTCCTCGGGGGTCGTCACTTCAATGTCCATGATCGGCTCAAGAAGAATCGTGCCGCCCTGGCGCATCCCGTCACGAAACGCATAAGCCGCCGCGAGTTTAAACGCGAGCTCCGAAGAGTCCACCACGTGGAATGAACCGTCAATCAACTCGACTGAAATATCGACCGCCGGATAACCCGCCAAGGCACCCGACTGGGAAGCTTCTATGACGCCGTTCTTGACGGCCGGAATGTATTCTCTCGGAATCGCACCCCCTACAATTTTACTGTCAAATACAACCCCGGACCCGCGCTCACCCGGCTTCATGATAAGCACCACGTGGCCGTATTGACCGCGGCCGCCGGACTGCTGAATGTGCTTGCCGACGATTTCCACCTGCTTGGTGATGGTTTCCTTGAAGGCCACCTGCGGCTTGCCCACATTGGCCTCCACTTTAAATTCTCTTTTCATGCGGTCCACGATAATTTCAAGGTGAAGTTCACCCATGCCGCTGATGATCGTCTCACCGGTCTCCTGGTCATAATGCACACGAAGCGTCGGGTCTTCTTCCTTTAAGCGGCTGAGCGCCATGCCCATCTTCTCCTGGTCGACCTTGGTCGCCGCTTCAATCGCCAAATCCACCACAGGGTCCGGGAACTGCATTCTCTCCAAAATGATCGGGTTCTTCTGGTCGCAAATCGAGTCGCCGGTTTCAGTCTTTTTAAAACCCACGACGGCGCCGATGTCCCCGGCCGCAATCTCATCCACAATCTCCTGTTTATTCGCGTGCATGCGCACAAGTTTTCCGATGCGTTCCTGCTCATTCTTACTGGCATTGTAAACATAGGTTCCGGAAGAGATTTTGCCGGAATAAACGCGGACAAATGTGAGTTTTCCCACAAACGGGTCTGTCGCAATTTTGAACGCGAGCGCCGCCAGAGGCTCCGTGCTGTTGGGTTTGCGCGAAAGTTCGGCACCCGTATTGGGATCCGTCCCGTGCACGGGTGGAAGATCCACCGGCGAAGGAAGATAATCCACCACCGCGTCAAGCATCAGCTGCACGCCCTTGTTCTTAAAGGAAGTGCCGCAAATAACCGGCACAAACGAATTGGTGATGGTCGCGCGGCGTATCGCGGCTTTGAGCTCGGCCATGAAAATGATCTCGCCGTTGATGAACTTTTCCATCAGCGCATTGTCCACTTCGGAAACCTTTTCAATAAGCTCCATGCGCGCCGCTTCCACCGCCTTCTTATATTCAGCCGGAATCTCGATCACTTCATAGTGGCTCCCGAGATCTTCCGTGTGATAAATCTTTGCGTTCATTTCTATGAGGTCAATCTGACCCATGAACTTGTCTTCGGCGCCGAACGGCAGCTGGATCGGGGCGCTCGAAGGCGTGAGTCTCTCGCGGATCTGCGCAACCACAGCCGGGAAATCCGCGCCGACGCGGTCCATTTTATTGACGTAGCAAACCCGCGGCACGTGGTAACGATCGGCCTGGCGCCAGACAGTTTCCGATTGGGGCTCCACACCGCCCACCGCGCAGAATACGATTACGGCGCCGTCCAGCACTTTGAGCGAACGCTCCACTTCTACCGTAAAATCCACATGGCCGGGCGTGTCGATCAGATTCATGCGATAGTCTTTCCAGAAGCAGGTGGTGGCCGCCGACGTGATCGTGATGCCGCGCTCCTGCTCCTGGGGCATCCAGTCCATCGTGGCGGTTCCCTCATGAACTTCACCCATGCGGTGTACCTTGCCGGTGTAGTATAAAACCCGTTCACTCGTCGTGGTCTTGCCGGCGTCAATATGGGCCGCGATTCCGAAATTCCTGGTTTTCTCTAAAGGATAGATGTTCGCCATAGAATTAAATTAAAAATTTAAAATGAAAAATGTAAATTGCATTTTTCATTGTTTTTACCAACGGAAGTGGCTGAATGCGCGGTTCGCCTCGGCCATCTTATGAACTTCTTCTCTCCTTTTAACCGCAGGTCCCGTGCCGTTGTACGCATCCAGGATCTCCTGGGCAAGCCGCTCCTGCATCGGGCGGCCTTTTCTTCCGCGCGCCGCATTCCGGATCCAGCGAAGCGCCAGCGACACGCCCCTCTCTCCTCGGACTTCCACCGGAATTTGGTAAGTGGCGCCGCCGACGCGGCGGGATTTAAGCTCCAAAAGCGGGCGGACGTTGTCGATCGCCTTGTTTAAAACTTCAATCACATCGGTCTTTTGCGTTTTCTGTCCTACAATATCAAGTGCGCCGTACACAATACGCTCACCGTTCCATTTCTTGCCTTCGTTCATGATCATATTCACGAAACGGGAAATGGTCTTGTTGTTAAACTTGGGATCGGGAATTACTTCCCGTTTATCGGCCCTTCGGCGTCTCATTTCTTAGCTCCGCCCGCCGCTTTTGCGTCTTGTGGTTTCGGGGCCTTCGCGCCGTACTTGGACCTGGACCTTCTGCGATCCGCCACGCCGGCCGTATCGAGCGTACCCCGCACGATGTGATAACGCACTCCCGGCAAGTCCTTCACACGCCCGCCGCGGATCGTCACAATCGAGTGCTCCTGGAGATTGTGGCCCACGCCAGGAATGTAGGCCGTCACTTCCATGCCGTTCGTCAGCCTCACTCTGGCCACTTTCCTTAAGGCCGAATTCGGCTTCTTCGGCGTCTGCGTTTTGACCTGAAGACAAACCCCCCGCTTTTGCGGAGAACCCTTTAGGGCTGGAGATTTTGTCTTGGCTCGGATCTCTTCGCGGCCCAACCGAATCAGCTGATTAATGGTCGGCATTTTCAGTTCGTTTCTTCCGTTATAAGCTCGCCGGTTTCGCCTGCCTCGGAGCCTTTGCTCTTTTTCACTTCTTCTTCTATGTGTTTTACGATTTCCACGCGGCGTTGCCCTGCAAAACCGGTTCCGGCCGGAATAAGGTGCCCCATAATAACGTTTTCTTTCAGCCCAAGCAAGTAATCTTTTCGCCCCGCCGCCGCCGCATCGGTCAGAACCCGCGTCGTCTCTTGGAAACTCGCCGCTGAGATGAAACTGTCGGTGCTTAAAGAGGCCCTCGTGATCCCCAGAAGAATCGGTTCCGCCTTTGCCGGCTCTTTTTTCGTTTTTTCAACCCGTTCATTTTCGCCCTGGAGCTTCCAGCGATCGATCTGCATGCCCACCAAGAAGTCGGTATCGCCGGAATCGGTGACACGCACCTTTTGGAGCATCTGCCGGACAATCACTTCGATGTGCTTGTCATTGATGCTGACGCCCTGCAGACGATACACTTCCTGGACCTCGTTCACCAGATACTCCTGCAGCTTTCTTTCGCCGCTGATTTTCAGGATATCCTGAGGAACGATCGGCCCGTCCACCAACTGCTGGCCCGCATACACATAATCGCCCTTATAAACGTTCAGGTGCTTGCCGTGCGGGATCAGATACTCTTTTTTCATGCCGGTGGAGCTTTTGATAACAACGCGGCGATGTCCTTTTTTGGTGTCGCCGAATTCTACGACGCCGTCGATTTCGGAAATAATCGCCGGGTCCTTCGGACGGCGAGCTTCAAAAAGCTCAGCCACGCGCGGAAGACCGCCAGTGATGTCTTTGGTTTTCGTGACTTTGCGCGGCGTTTTGGCAATCAAATCACCCGCGTGTACCTTTTCCCCGTCGTCTACGATGATATGCGCATTGGTCGGAATCGGGTAAATCGCAAGCACGTCTTTTTTTGAATCCAAAATCAAAATCTGCGGGTGGTGCTCCCCGCGATGCTCTGTGATGACTCGTTCCACGTTGCCTGTCGCCATATCCACCTGCTTATGCATCGTCACTTCTTCCAGGATATCTTCGTACTTCACGGCTCCTTCCACTTCGGTGAAGATCGACGACGTGTAGGGATCCCACTCGATGAATACATGGCCTTTTTGGACCTTGCCGCCATCCGCCGCCTTCAGGTAACCGCCGTGAGGCACCGCATGTCTTTCAAGTTCGCGGCCGGAATCATCGTGGATGGAAATCTGGCCATTGCGATTCAAAATAACAAAACTTCCGTTCTTTACCTCAACCGTTTTTAGGCCATGGTACTTCATCACGCCGGCGTTCTTGGCCTTGATGGAAGATTCGGCCACCACGCGGCTTGCCGTGCCTCCGATATGGAAAGTTCTCATCGTCAGCTGCGTGCCCGGTTCACCGATGGACTGTGCGGCGATGATGCCCACGGCCTCACCCAGTTCCACCAACCGGCCTGTCGCGAGATTCCGACCATAGCATTTTGCGCAAACGCCGCGCCTGGCTTCGCAGGTCAACACCGAGCGGATCTTGATCTTATCAATGCCCGCCTCTTCTATTTCTTTCGCCATGTCTTCGGTGATTTCCTGACTGGCTTCGACGACTGTCTTGTCTGTGACGACGTCCACGATATTGTCGAGCGCCACCCGTCCGATGATCCGTTCACGCAAGGAAACGACGATTTCATCACCTTCAACGATCGCCTCGACAAAAATACCCTTCACGGTGCCGCAATCTTCCACATTGATAATCACGTCCTGCGCAACGTCCACCAGGCGGCGCGTCAGGTACCCCGAGTCGGCGGTCTTCAAAGCGGTGTCCGCCAAACCTTTCCGGGCGCCGTGCGTTGAGATGAAATACTCGAGCATCGTCAGGCCCTCACGGAAGTTGGCTTTGATCGGGCTTTCGATAATTTCACCGGAGGGCTTCGCCATCAAGCCTCTCATGCCCGCCAGTTGACGGATCTGCTGCTTGGAACCACGGGCGCCCGAGTCGGCCATCATAAAGATCGGATTGAATACGTCCAATTCCGAGAACACGCTGTCCGCCACTTCGTCCGTCGTCTGTGTCCAGATATCGATGATGTTGTTGTAGCGTTCACCCTCGGTGATAATACCGCGGCGGTACTGGTCATCGATCTTCGAGACACGATCCTGCGCTTTCTCGATACAGACAGCCTTCTTAGCGGGAATCTTCAGGTCACTCACCGAAATTGAAATGCCGGCAAGCGTCGCATATTCAAAACCCAAATCCTTCATGTCATCCAGAAGCTGGATGGTCCGGTGATGCCCCGCGCGCTTATACGCGTCCGCGATCACTTTGTTCAAAGCGGACTTTGTCAAAACCTGATTGCAGTAAGAAACGTTTTCGGGAAGAATCTGGTTAAAGATCACGCGTCCCACCGTGGTCTCCACCAGAGACCCCTTCACCATCGCCTTGACTTTCGCATGAAGTCCGACTTCACCGTCGGCGTGGGCCAGAATCGCTTCATCGGGCCCTGAAAAAATGCTCCCTTCGCCTTTGATACCCTTGCGTTCTTTGGAAAGGTAATAACAGCCCAACACGATGTCCTGGCTCGGCGTGGCAATCGGCCGGCCATCGGCGGGCGAGAAAATATTGTTGACTGAAAGCATCAGGATCCGGCACTCAATCTGTGCTTCCATGGAAAGTGGAACGTGCACCGCCATTTGATCACCGTCAAAATCCGCGTTAAACGCCGCGCAGACCAAAGGATGGATGCGGATCGCTTTGCCTTCCACCAGCACCGGCTCAAATGCCTGGATGCCCAGGCGGTGAAGCGTCGGAGCGCGGTTTAACATAACCGGGTGGTTCTTGATGACTTCTTCCAAAATATCCCAAACCTCCAGGCGTTCTTTTTCGACCATGCGTTTGGCACTCTTGATCGTATGCACAAACCCGCGTTCCCTTAACTTCTTGATGATAAACGGCTCAAAAAGCTCAAGCGCCATTTTCTTCGGCAGACCGCACTGATGAAGTTTAAGCTCGGGGCCCACGACGATGACCGAGCGGCCGGAATAGTCGACTCGTTTCCCAAGCAGGTTCTGGCGGAAGCGCCCCTGCTTGCCCTTTAACATGTCCGCCAGGCTCTTCAGCGGCCGGTTGCCCGAACCCAGCACGGGACGCCCGTGACGACCGTTGTCAAAAAGCGCGTCCACGGCTTCCTGAAGCATTCTTTTTTCGTTGCGCACAATGACTTCCGGTGCGCGGAGATCCAATAGTTTTTTCAAGCGGTTGTTTCGGTTAATCACGCGGCGATAAAGATCATTCAAGTCGCTCGTGGCAAAACGGCCGCCGTCCAACGGAACCAAGGGCCTCAAATCGGGCGGAATCACGGGAATAGTCTCCAAAACCATGAACTCGGGCTCATTGCCTGACTTGCGATACGTCTCCACGATCCTTAAGTTTTTTATGATTTTCTTTTGAGTGGCTTCGCTCTTGGCTTCCTTAAGCTCCGCGTGGAGCTTGGATTCAAGCTTCGCCAGATCTACTTCCTTCATCAAATCGCGGACGGCCTCGGCGCCCATCTTTGCCACGAATTTATGCCCGTAGTTTTCGATCATCTGCTGGTATTTCTCTTCGGACAAAAGGTCGCCCTTCTTGAGCGGCGTGTCACCGGGGTCAAGCACAATGTACTCTTCATAGTAAATAATTCTTTCCAGCTCCCTGAGGTTAAGCTCCAGGATCGCGCCGATACGCGAAGGCACCGCCTTGAAAAACCAGATGTGGGTCACGGGCGCGGCCAAATCAATGTGGCCCATGCGCTCACGGCGGACCTTGGAAAGAGTCACTTCCACGCCGCAGCGGTCACAAATGATGCCTTTGTGTTTTATCCGCTTGTATTTTCCGCAATTGCACTCCCAATCCCGCGTCGGCCCGAAAATCTTCTCGCAGAAAAGACCGTCCTTCTCGGGCTTGAATGTGCGGTAATTGATGGTTTCGGGTTTTTTGACTTCGCCGCGCGACCACGAACGGATCACTTCGGGCGAGGCAATCTTGATCGAGATGTAATCAAAGTTAGGTGCAACGTATTCCTTGTGACCGTTCTGGGCCCCGTTATTCACCCGGCACCTCTTCTTTTTCTTTTTCGGTCTTTCGCTCCGTACGGATATCAAGCGCGAGCGACTGGATTTCCTTTAGCAGCACGTTGAATGACTCCGGCGTATCGGCCTGCAGCGTATTCTCGCCTTTTACGATGGACTCGTACATGCGTGTGCGGCCCTGAACGTCATCGCTCTTGACCGTCAAGAGCTCCTGCAACGTATAAGCCGCACCGTAGGCTTCCAGCGCCCACACTTCCATTTCCCCGAATCGTTGGCCCCCAAACTGGGCCTTGCCTCCGAGCGGCTGCTGTGTCACGAGCGAATAAGGCCCAATCGCCCTGGCGTGGATCTTGTCATCCACCAAATGCGCAAGCTTCATCATGTAGATGTAGCCCACCGTCACTTCCTGGTCAAAACGCGCGCCGGTGCGCCCGTCGCGCAATACGACCTTCCCGGATTCAGGAACGCCGGCTTTCTTCATTTCCTGCTTGATTTCGGTTTCCGACGCTCCGTCAAATACCGGCGTTGAAATCTGGATGCCCAACACCTTCGCAGCCCACCCAAGATGCGTTTCGAGAATCTGGCCCACGTTCATGCGTGAAGGAACCCCCAGTGGATTCAAAACAATTTCTACCGGACTTCCGTCTTCCAAAAACGGCATATCTTCCTGGCGCATGATCTTGGCAATAATGCCTTTGTTTCCGTGACGGCCCGCCATCTTGTCTCCGACGGATATCTTCCGCTTGTGCGCCACCAAAACCTTGACTCTTTTCAACACCCCCGGAGGGAGCTCATCGCCCCGCTTGATTTTATCAATCTCACGGTCCTCTTCATAACGAAGCTCATCGATCTGGTCGTCCATCAGGCGGCAAAGGCGTCGCACGGACTCCTCAGCCTCATCGTCACCCTCAAGCTTGATGCCCTCGATATCCGCTTTTTTTAGTTTATTGATATCGGTTTTTCGGATCGTGCGGCCGCGTGCCATCAACGTCGCACCGGTTTCGGAATCCTGCAGGTTCGCGGCCAAGGTCTTGCCGGATAAATGATTCATCAGCTTCTGGAGCCTGTCTTTTTCCAGCTGGTCGATCTGGGAACCATAGAGCTCCTTGATCGCTTCAATCGCCTTCAAGTCTTTGGTCTTGGCTTCTTTGGACTTGGCTTCCTGGCCTTTGCGTGAAAACACTTTGGTCTCAATCACGACGCCTTCGACTCCCGGCGGCACCGTGAGCGACGCATCACGCACGTCTCCCGCTTTTTCGCCGAAGATCGCCCGCAAAAGTTTTTCTTCGGGAGAAAGTTCTGTCTCAGATTTTGGCGTCACTTTTCCAACAAGAATATCACCGGGACCGACCTCCGCGCCGACGCGGATAATGCCGTCCTCCGCAAGATCCTTCAGGGCCTCTTCGCCGACATTCGGAATGTCGCGCGTGATTTCCTCTTTCCCGAGACGCGTATCACGTGATTCGATCTCAAACTCTTCTATATGAATGGAGGTATACACGTCCTCCTGAACCAATTTTTCGCTCAGCAAAATGGCGTCTTCAAAGTTGTAACCGCGCCACGGCATGAACGCGACCAACACATTGCGGCCGAGCGCCAGCTCCCCGTTCTTTGTGGCTGCGCCGTCGGCAATCACCTGGTTTGCCTTCACCTTATCACCCAGCTCCACCACCGGACGCTGATTGATGCAAGTGCTGGCATTGGACCTTTTGAATTTCCTTAAAGAATAGCAGTGGCCGCTGACGACGATCTCATCGGCCTGGATGCTCGTGACCTTGCCCTCGTCCTTGGCAATGACAAGAGCGCCCGAATCCCTGGCAATCTTATTTTCCATGCCCGTCCCGACGAGCGGGGCCTCCGTCACCAAAAGCGGCACCGCCTGGCGCTGCATATTGGAACCCATCAAAGCACGGTTGGCATCGTCATGTTCCAGGAACGGAATAAGGCCTGCAGCCACGCTCACGAGCTGCCTCGGGGAGACGTCCATAAAATCGATCTCCTTGGAACTCTTGATTGGAAAATCGCCCCGACAACGGCAGGCCACCCTGGAATCCGCGAAGGCGCTGTTCTTATCCAGCTTCGCATTGGCTTGCGCGATCGTATACTGGTCCTCCAAATCAGCCGAGAGATAGACAATCTTGTTCGTCACGCGGCCGTTATCGACCTTGCGGTAAGGCGTTTCAATAAAACCATAGTCATTGACGCGCGCATGAGCGCTTAAGGACGCGATCAAACCGATGTTTGGACCTTCCGGTGTCTCAATAGGGCAAATCCGGCCATAGTGCGAGTGGTGCACGTCGCGCACCTCGAAGCCGGCCCGCTCCCGTGAAAGACCGCCGGGCCCGAGCGCCGAAAGGCGGCGTTTGTGCGTCATCTCGGCCAACGGATTCGTCTGGTCCATAAACTGCGAAAGCTGGCTGCGGCCGAAGAAATCACGCAGCACGCTGGAAACAAGTTTTGAATTAATGAGATTATGCGGCATCATGTTTTCAATTTCATAAATGCCCATGCGCTCCTTCGCGGAACGCTCGAGCCTGGCCAAACCGATCCGGAACTGGGCCTGCAAAAGCTCGGACACCGTGCGGACACGACGGTTGCCCAAATGATCGATATCGTCCGTGTCCATGTCACCGTTTTTAACGGCCAGAAGGCGCTTGATCACCGCCACCATCGTTTCGCCGTTTAAAGTGCGCGCTTCAAGATTTGTCTTAAGGCCAAGCTTCCGATTCAGCACGAAGCGGCCGACGGCGCCTAAATCATAACGTTTTGCATCAAAAAACATGCGCTCGACCATGTTCTTTGCACTCTCCACGGTCGGGGGGTCACCGGGTCTCAGTTTCCTGTAAATGTCCACATAAGCTTCTTCCACCGACTTGGTGTGGTCCTTCTTTAAGGTGGTGACAATTTCCGGAACCTGCGTGCGCGTGATCACAATCGACCTGATGCCGGCAGCGGACATCTTGGCAATCAACTCGCGCGTGAGCGGCATCCCTTTTTCAGCCACCAGCGCCTGGGTCTCGGGATCCAGGATATCCTGGGCCAAATCATGGCCAATCAGGTTCTTGGGATTGTAACGATTGATGGATTCGATACGGTCAATTCCGCAAAACGCCCTGATAATATCTTCGTCGCTCTTATAACCGAAGGTTCTCAAAAGTGTCGTTGCCAAAATCTTCTTTTTGCGGTCGATGTAAGCGTAAAGGATGTCGTTGATGTCAAACTCAAATTCAAGCCACACGCCGCGATGCGGGATGATGCGCGCCGAATAAAGCATCTTGCCATTCGGATGAAGCTCCTTTTCGTAGGAAACGCCGGGGGAGCGGTGGAGCTGACTGACAATGACTCTTTCATCGCCGTTCACAATAAACGTGCCGTTCTCGGTCATAAGCGGCAGGTCGCCCATGTAGATTTCCTGCTCCTTGGTCTCCTTGACGCTCTTCAGACAGACCGTGATCTTTAAGGGGGCACAATAGGTCATGCTCTTTTTCCGGCATTCCTCAATCGTGTATTTGGGCTTGCCGACATTGTAAGAGACATACTCCAGCTTGTGGGTTGTGTCGTAGCTTTCTATCGGGAAAGCTTCCCGGAACACCTCTTCAAGCCCGCTGTTCTTTCGCTTGCTTTTAGGAACGCCGACCTGCAGGAAATCCGCAAATGACTTCGTCTGGATCTCCACTAAATGCGGCATATCGCATATGTCTTCAATCTTCCCAAAACTATGACGTTTGTTCATATAAAAGGTTAAACCCCCTGTGCAATGAAACTGTGCTGAATAGACGCAGAGATCCTTCGTCGGCGCTTGGGCGCCTCCTCAGGATAAATTCGCACGGCGGACTTGACGATTGCTTCGCAATCGTAAGTCCGGTGCTCATTTAATTGAATTCGACAGTAGCCCCGGCCGCTTCAAGTGCCTTTTTGATCGCTTCCGCTTCCTTCATGGGCACATTCTCTTTGATCGGCTTCGGAGCCGCATCGACCAAGTCCTTGGCTTCCTTAAGACCTAACGTCGTCACACCGCGAATTTCCTTGATGACGCTAATCTTGTTCGCGCCGGCGTTCTTGAGAATAATCGTGACCGATGTCTTCTCTTCGACCGCAGCAACCGCACTGCCGCCCGCCGCGGCGCCCGCGCCCAGAGCGGCGGCCATCATCGGAGCACTGGCCGTCACGCCAAACTTATCCTCTAGAACCTTCACCAGATCTGAAAGCTCCAGTACGCTCATGCTTTCGATCGCACTTACGATCTCCTGCATCTTTGAGCTGGATCCATTTTTTGATGTTTCAACTGCTTGTGTCATTTTATTACCCCCATTTTAAATGAGCGCATGATTTAGCGAAGCTAAACCATTTTGCGCGAATTTAATCCGCCAAAGTTCTTGGCGGACTTTCAGTCCGCCGACGCCTTAGTGGCGGACTTTTTTCTTGGCAATCGCATCGATGACCGTGACTATTTTCCTGACCGTTCCGGACAATACTCCCACAAATTTTGAAACAGGCGCCTGCATGCCGCCAAGCACTCTGGCTAAAAGCACTTCGCGCGGCGGAAGGCTCGCAAGCACTTTGATCTGGTCAGCCGTCAGAACACTGCCGTTCATAAACCCCGCTTCGATCTTGAATTCCTGGTTTTCTCTCGCAAAATCCACCAACGTCTTTGAGGGCGGCGCCGGATCACCGCCGGCAAACACAAAACCACAGGTGCCTTTCAGGCGCTCCGAAAGCGTCTTCATAAGGGCCTTCTCCAGCGCAATTTTCCCGAGACTCTGCTTAATCGCCACATAGCGCGAGCGTGAAGCTCTGAGCTTGGCGCGCAGTTTGTCCATGGAACTGGCCGGCGTGCGGCCATGCTGCACCACGAAAAAAATCTTGCGGTCCTTAAGCTCTTTTTCGACTTCCGCGATAATCAGGTTTTTTGAAACTCTGCTAAACCCGGTGGCTTTCACCCCACCACCTCTTTCTTTGTTTGAAGAACAAACAAATGCACCTTCGGTGCATTTGAACGCCGCTTATCATAATCTTTTTGCCGCCAAAGCGGCGTTGAAAGAGGTGGTGGGGTCATGACTATTCCGCTTCTTCTTTCTCTTTCAGGAACTTCGTGATGTCAAGACGCACGCCCGGCCCCATCGTGCTGGATAGGTGCGAGCTCCTGACAAACACGCCTTTGAGTGACTTGGGCTTCGCGGCCACCAGCGACTCAATCAGCGCCGTGCCGTTTTCACAAAGTTTTTCATCGGGAAAAGAAAGCTTTCCAACCGAGAGGTTGACGTTGCCAAATTTATCCATCTTAAACTCAATGCGGCCGCTGTTGATTTCCTGGATCGCTCTTGCGGGATTGTCCGTCACGGTGCCCGCTTTCGGAGAGGGCATCAGGCCCCGGGGCCCGAGCAGCTTCCCGAGCTTGGCGATGTCTTTCATGAGCGACGGCGTCGCGATCGCCACGTCAAAATCCATCCAACCGCCCAACACTTTCTCAATCAAGTCGTCCCCGCCGACGAAATCCGCTCCGGCTTCACGGGCCGCTTTTGCGCTCTCGTCCTTCGAAAAAACAATCACACGGAGCTTTTTCCCGCGCCCGTGAGGCAGCATCGCGGTCCCTCTCACCCCCTGGTCGCTTGCCGCCAGGTCCACGCCGAGTTTGAACTGCAGCTCCACCGACGGGTCAAATTTCGTGGTCGGCGCTGTTTTCAAAACTGCAATCGCTTCCTTCAATGGGTAGGACTTGCCTTTTTCCGTAAGCTTGACGAGCGCTTTTTGCCTCTTCGTGATGAATTTTGACATTTTATGCTTCCACCTCAATGCCCATGCTCTGCGCAGTGCCCTGGATGATCTTTATGGCACCCGGCATGTCTTTTGCGTTTAAATCCTTCATTTTCTCTTCCGCAATTTCTTTGACCTGCGCCTGCGTAAGCTTGCCGACCTTGTTTTTATTGGGCTCCCCGGAGGCTTTTGCCAAACCGCAGGACCTTTTAATTAAGACCGCCGTCGGGGGGCTTTTGATGATAAAGTCGAACGTGCGATCCTCGTAAATCGTGATGACAGCCGGAAGCGTCAGACCCTCACGGCCCTTCGTCCTTTCATTGAAGTTCTTGCAAAACTCCATAATGTTCACGCCGTGCTGGCCGAGCGCCGGGCCAACCGGAGGCGCAGGATTTGCCTGGCCCGCCGGGCAATATAATTTAATCGTGGTTTTTATTTTTTTTGCCATTAGACCTTCTCAACCTGCCAATACTCAAGCTCAACCGGCGTGGTCCTGCCGAAGATCGCGACCATGACTTTAAGCTTGCCTTTGTTGGGGTTCACTTCCTCAATCGTTCCGTTAAAATTAATGAACGGGCCTTCCTTCACGCGCACGTTTTCACCCTTTTCAAAAATCACCTTGGGCGTCGGCTTCTCTTTTTTCTCTTCCGCCTGCTTGATAATGCTTGTGACTTCGGAATCCTTAAGCGGGAGGGGCTTTTTGCCCGAGCCTATAAAACCACTGACGCCGGGCGTATTTTTAACCAGATACCAGGTATCGTCATTGAGCTCCATTTCCACCAGCACATAACCGGGGAAGAATTTGCGCGTCGTGATTTTTTTCTTGCCCGCCTTGATTTCGGAAACCTTCTCCATCGGGATCAATACCTGGGCGATCTTGTCCTGCAGACTGTTCTGCTGCGCGCGGGACTCCAACGCGCTCTTCACCCGCTCTTCGCGTCCCGTTTGTGTATGAATTACGTACCAATTCTTCGCCATTTGAACCATTGCCTACCTTAAAAGTCCCCTCACCAAGATCGATAAAACAAAGTCAGCCGCGCCGATAAACGTCGACAGAATAAACATCAGCATCAGCACCACCCCTGTCGAGCCCACAAGCTCCTCCCGGGTCGGCCAAGTCACCTTCTGCATCTCAGTGCGCACTTCTGAGAAAAAGTTTTTAATCTTCTGAATCATAAATCACTTTGGATTAAAATCCCTATTCTCTCGCTTTCAAGTTATTGCAGGAGCGGCAGGAATCGAACCTGCAGTCCCGGTTTTGGAGACCGGTGGTTTACCGTTAACCGACGCTCCTATAAACCGTACTCTGTAAACTTCTTATTTAAGTTATAAAATAGAAAAAAAATCCCAACACGGATTTATCATTAACCTTAAAAATCCGATTAAGATTTAAAAGCTATTTCTGCTCTTTGTGAACAGTGTGTTTCCGACAAAACGCGCAGAACTTCTTAAGCTCTATGCGTTCCGGATGCAGCTTCTTGTTCTTCGTCGACGCATAATTGCGGCGCCGACAGGTCATGCATTCAAACTCAATAAACTCTCTCACGACCCTATTCCAAAATCTCCGAGACGACCCCGGCACCGACGGTGTGCCCGCCCTCACGGATGGCGAAGCGAAGTTCTTTCTCCATCGCGATAGGCGTAATAA
>Ga0155276_107_pt1 | contig 16574 bp, 9 predicted proteins | sample RifCSPhighO2_02_FD_106244 | JGI IMG/M metagenome (GOLD analysis project Ga0155276, IMG submission 106244) | Omnitrophica bacterium RIFCSPHIGHO2_02_FULL_51_18 | reverse complement strand
GTCTTTCCATTGCGAAGCACATCGTCGAGCGCCATGGCGGAACGGTGGAAGCAGAAGGCCGCGAGTCACAGGGCTCGGTTTTCACACTTAGACTTCCCCGCGTTTCCTAGGCGTTAGATCCCTCTAAGTCAGGCATTCATTTATCCCTTGAGAACCCTTTCGGGCGGTATTATACTGACCTTCGCATAAGTAATAGGAGTTTTGATGGAACGCCATTTTGATGACGAACTGAATGCCTTAAAACACAAGCTTCTTAAGATGGCCGACACGGCCCAAGAGATGATCGGTCTGGCGATCAAGGCGCTTGTGGACCGGAAAGAACTCCTGACGCAGGAAGTGGTTGCGCTTGAGGGCAAGGTCAATCGCATGGAAGTCGAGATAGAGGAGGATGTGATGCGGCTTATGGCACTGCGCCAGCCGGCCGCCCGAGACTTAAGGCTCTTGACGGCCATCCTCAAAATCAATAATGACCTTGAGCGCGTTGCGGACCAGGCCGTCAATATTTCTGAAATCGCCGCCGATCTTTTGAAACAGGCTCCGCTGAAACCCCTGATTGACATTCCAAAAATGGCGGCGCTGGCGCAGAAAATGATTAAAAACAGCCTCGATGCGTTTGTGCGGCATGACCCGATTTTGGCGAAGGATGTTTGTGAGGATGATGACGAGGTGGACAAGATCAATGACCAGATTTTCAGAGAGCTTCTGACGTACATGATCGAAGACCCGAAGAACATTACGCGGGCCGTGGACTTGATCCTCGTCAGCCGCAATATCGAGCGGATTGCCGACCATGCGACCAATATCAGCGAAGATGTCGTGTTTATAGAGGAAGGGAAGAACATCAAGCACCACATTCAGGACAGTTCTTAACCGTCATGCCGGAAGAAACCCCGATTTCCGCAAGCAAGGCCTGCGTGCTGATGAGCGGCGGCATTGAAAGCTCAGTGCTTCTTCAGGATGCGCTGATGCGCTATAACCGTGTCACCCCTTTGTACGTCCAAAACCACCTGCGCTGGGAAGAAGTCGAGCTTTTTTGGCTGAAAAAATCCCTGCGAAACGTCAAATCAAACCGGCTGGATGCTTTAAAAGTCCTAGACCTGAATATGCGGGATTTGTACGAGGGCCATTGGAGTATTACCGGCATGAAGGTGCCCGGCGCGGCTTCCAACGACGAGGATGTTTATATTCCCGGAAGGAACATCGCCTTTTTGTCCAAGGCGTCCGTGTTTGCGGTTCTCAACGACATTCCTTACATTGAGATGGGTGTTTTGAAGGGCAACCCCTTCAACGACAGCACCCCCAGGTTTTTCAGCAAGTTTTCGGAGCTGGCATCGCTCGGACTCGGACGGACGGTGGAGATCAAGGCGCCGTTTCAGAAGCTGAAAAAAGAGGACGTGATTCTGAAGGGGAAGGGCCTGCCGCTTGAATTTACATTTTCCTGCATCAACCCCAAAGGGTATGAACACTGCGGCGAATGCAATAAATGCGTCGAGCGGAAGAAAGCTTTTTTCGCGGCCGGATTAACGGATAAGACGAAGTATAAGAAGGCAGGGATTTAGCAGAACGATTCTTTAAGCTTCTCCGCGTCGGCTCTAACCTTACCGGTGAGGTCTTGATAAGCAAGAGGCCCTTCTTTTAGCGCAGGCACCTGTTCTTCGTAAGTCGGAATTCCTTCCACTTGGTAGATCACGCCGATCGGAATTTTTTCCTCCCACTCGAGAGCTTTTTTGAAGGCCCACACGCGGTCTTTCGGAGCATAATCCGCCGTGGTTTCCACGTTATAAACCTTCTGCTTGTACCACTGGTAAGTGTTGACCTTGTTGAATGTGACGCACGGTTGCAATACATCGATCAGGGCATAACCTTTGTGTTTCATGGCGCGGGTGATGATATCGGTCATGTGCTTTGGATCGCCGGAAGAGGTCCTCGCGACGAAAGTGGCTCCGCCGGATACTCCCATCAAAACCGCGTTGGCAGGAAATTCGATTGAGCCGTCCGGAGAAGTGCTGGATACGTATCCTTTTTCGCTGGTGGGGGATGTCTGGCCTTTTGTGAGACCGTAAACCTGGTTATTTTCCACGAGGTGCGTCAGGTCCGGATTTCTTCTCATGCCATGCAGGAAATGGTTTCCGCCGATGCCAAGCCCGTCGCCGTCGCCGGTCACAACGATGACTCTCAGATCGTGATTGACAAGCTTTATTCCTTGCGCGATCGGAAGCGCGCGGCCATGCAGAGAATTGTAGCCGTTGGTGCGTATATAGTAAGGAAGTTTGGAACCGCAGCCGATCCCCGATACCACCATCACCTGATGCGGTTCGAGACCCTGATTGACGAGAGATTCTTTCAAACACTTTAATATGGGAAAGTCGCCGCAGCCGGGGCACCAGGTGACGGCTTCTGTGCTGATAAAATCGTCTACTTTAGACATGAATTTTGGCCTCCTTTTTTCCGCCGAAGAGCGGATCCCCGCCCTTCCGGCGGGCAGGCGCCGTCGTTTTAGTGGCGGATAAATTGGCGATAATTTCTTCGGGCGAGAATGGCCGGCCGCTGTATTTCAGGATCTTCGCGTCGACCTTGATGCCGGTGCACTTGCGAATCAAACCCGCAAGCTGGCCTGTGAAATTATTTTCGACAGCCACAAGGTATTTGGCCTTCTCTAAATAGCTTTGAGTCTTATCGGCGGGAAACGGCCAGAGGTCCACAAACTGGAGGAAGTTGGCTTTGGTGCCTTTTTTTCTCAAGCGGTCCACGACTTCCCGGATGGCGCCGCAGGTCGAGCCCCAGCCGACGAACGTGATCTCGGCCTTCTCATCGCCGTAAAGTTTCGGGCCGCGGATGTCCTCGTGAAGCATCGTTTCATATTTCTTCATTCTTTTTTCCATCATCTTGTTTCGGGGCTCGATGTCTTCCACGGCGTAACCATATTCGGTGTGTTCGTCGCTGGTGGTCATGAACACCGCGTTTTTGTGGCCCGGGATCGCGCGGGGCGAGATCCCGTTTTCCGTGAATAGATGCCGTTTGTAGTCGGTGATACGGTCCAGCTGTTCTTTTGTGAGAAGCTGCCCGCGGTTGATCTTGATGCCGGTGATGTCGAAACGATTCCTGTCGATGCAGCGAAGCTGGGAGGAAAGATAGAGATCGCTCAAGATAATGACGGGGCACTGGTATTTTTCGGCGAGGTTGTGGGCACGCCAACCGCATTCAAAACATTCCTCGATGGTGCCAGGCGCCAAAACGATGCGGGGCGTTTCGCCCTGGGAGGCGCTGATCACAAAATCAAGGTCCGGCTGTTCGGTGCGCGTGGGCAGGCCCGTCGAGGGGCCGCCGCGTTGGACTTCGCAAATCACAACGGGCGTTTCGGTGATGCTCGCAAGACCCAGTGCTTCGACCATCAAGCTGAATCCGCCGCCGGAGGTCGTCGTCATGGCGCGAACACCCGCATGACCCGCGCCGATCGCAAAAAGAATTGCGGCCAGTTCATCCTCGGTTTGTTTGGATACAATCCCGTATTTACCGGCCTTGGCTGTGATGGTTTCGAAAACGGAAGTGCCGGGAGTCATCGGATAGGCGGAGATGAATTTGCAGCCTCCGGCGATCGCGCCGAGTGCCAAGCCCTGGTTGCCGTGGAGCACCATGCGGCGTTTGGCCGGGTCGGTATCGACCGGCTCGAGTTTGAACTCAAAGTCTTTCGCGTACTTGTCATGCGCGTAGTCATAACCGGCTTTGGCGACCGCGAGATTTTTTTGGATCACCTCATCGCCTTTTTTCCTGAAGTTAGACTCAATGATGTCCTTGATTCTTTCGAAATCATAGCCGGTGATGCCTGCCGTGGCGCCGAGCGCGCAGGTATTGGCCATGACGCGGTGGCCGCCGATTTCGGTGGCTATTTTTGAAAGGGGGATAGGGCAGGCTTTTACTCCCTGCTCTTTAAGAGAAGCCGGGTCGACCCCGAGCGATTCGTCAAAAACGATTGCGCCGCCTTTGACGACTTCGTGCTTGTGCCGCTCGATGCACTCTTTCGTGAACGCAATCAAAAGATGCACGTCGTCGACGAACGTGAAGATCTCCTGCGTGCTGACTCGAATCTGAAAAAAATTGTGGCCGCCGCGGATGCGGGACATGTAATCCTGCAAGGCGAATACATAAAGACCGCCCCTGGAAAGCGCTTTCGTGAGACCCGAGCCTCCGGACTCGACGCCCATGCCCGCTTCGCCGCCGATCTTGATGGTCATGTTATTTTTAATCACTAGGTTCTCCTTAAAACTTGAGAGGAAATAAAATTGCGGCGTCTTTCGAGAAAATTCATCTTACATGAATTGAGACTCGGATTCAATAAATAATTTCCCTTTTGAATTAAGTGACGCGTGTCACAGACGCTTGAAGGCCATTTGTCATACCTTGTTAGTCATTGTTTTTTTACCATTTTCTTGTTACAGTTTTATTACAAACATTGAAAAAGTCTAACTAGAATGAAATCGATTAAACATCCCAAAGAAAATCGGACGACCTCCTTGGAGATTCGATTTGAGTCGATAGGCGGGCTGGGCGCGAATTTGGCCGGCCAGCTTCTGGCGGAGTCGCTCGCCCTTAGGCAGGGCTTGAACGTTTCCCAGTTTTCCTCCTATGGTTCGGAGAAGAAAGGCACGCCTGTCCGCTCTTTCATAAGGGTCGCGCCGGCCGAAAAACCGATCCGAGTCACAAGCCCGGTGACTGAACCCGATGTGTTGGCTGTTTTTCATGAGGCGCTCTTGGCGCGGCGGTCGACGCTCGCCGGACTGCGCGCCGACGGCGTTTTTATTCTCAACGCGCCTCACTCCTCGTCCGTAAGACTTCCCAAAGGGAGGGTTGTGCTTGTTGACGCGATGGCCATTGCGGTGCAGGAAAAGACAAGGATCAACACGGCGATCCTGGGCGCTGTGGCGAAGGCATGTGAGACGATCGATGCGAAGACCCTCGCGGCGACGCTTGAAGAACACTTCGGCCGCCGATCGGCAAAGCTCGCGGAGGCCAACGTGAAGACATTTTGGAGAGGGTACAACGAAGCCCTTGAGCGTCTGATCACCGAGGGTTTCTCTGCCCCGCCGGCCGATGGCGCCACGTCGGCTCCTTTTTGGGGTTATTTGACGGCGCCCATCGGAGGGGCGATCATTCAAGCGGGCAACTCCGTCATCAACGATTTATCCGCGTCACGCCAGGGTTTTGCGCCGAGGTTTCACAAAGACCTGTGCAATCATTGCGGCGTGTGCGACATGGTGTGTCCGGATTATTGTTTGGTGTGGGAAGTCGAAGATATTTTTCACAGGACTCCCGCGGACACGGCCGGCTGGGAGCGGCGAGCGGCGCGTTTGTTAGGGATTGATTACAGGTTCTGCAAGGGGTGTCTGCGTTGTGTCGAGACCTGCCCGTCAGGCGCTCTTACAAAAGAACTCGAGGGCCCCTGGGTAGGAGCGGAACAAGTCCCTCTATGGAAGGAAGAAACAGTATGAGCTTACATACGCTGACTAAACCGAAAAGCCGGAAAGAAATCCATGTACCCGTCGCGCAACAGCAAAAATTCTTGAGCGGAAACGAGCTTGCGGCCCTGGCCGCTTCCCAGATCAACTACCACGTCATGGGTTACTATCCCATCACGCCATCCACGGAGGTTGCCGAAATTTTGAGCCGCATGAAGGCGAACGGAAAACACGACATTGCGATGATCCCGGCCGACGGTGAGCACAGCGCGGCCGGCATTTGCTACGGCGCTTCGACCGGCGGCGGGCGCGTTTTGAACGTGACAAGCTCGCAGGGTTTGCTCTATTCGCTCGAGCAGCTTCCTGTGCAGTCCGGCACCCGTTTTCCGATGGTCTTGAACCTTGCCGCCCGCGCGATCAACGGGCCGCTCAATATCCGCTGTGATCATTCCGATCTTTACTTCGCGCTGAATACGGGGTGGGTGATCCTTTTGGCGAAAGACCCGCAGGCCGTGTATGACATGAATCTCTTGGCGGTTAAAATCGGCGAGCATTCAAAACTGCGGCTTCCGGTCATCGTCGCCTATGACGGCTTTTTTACGAGTCATCAAAAAAGGTGCGTTTTGGTTTTGGGTGATGAGGCGGTGCAAAAATTTGTCGGCCGTTTCCACGCGCCTTTGACAGCGCTGGATCCGGAGCGGCCGGTGACCATCGGCCCCTACATGAACGACCCTGATCTTATCAATAACAAATATCAATTGAAGCTGGCCTTTGACGCGGCCAAGACGGTGATTCCGGAATGTTTCGAAGAGTACGCGAAATTGACCGGCCGGCGTTACGAGACGGTTGAGCGTTATCGCATGGCCGACGCGGAGGCGGTGATCGTTCTTTTAAACTCCGCCGCCGAAACAGCCAGAGAAACCGCGGACCGGCTGCGGGAGGATCATCTGCGCGTCGGTGTCGTCAGTTTGTCCGTTTTGCGGCCTTTTCCCGCAGACGAGATTCGCGACGCCTTAAGATCGGTTAAAACCGCCGTGATCGCGGACCGCGCGGATTCCTATGGCGCGGGCGGCGGAAACTTAAGCCTCGAGATCCGCGCCGCTTTGCAGGCAGATCCGAAAAATCACACGCTTTGTCTTTCGCGGGTGTACGGCTTGGGCGGAAAAGATTTCACGGTTGACGACGCGACCGAGTTATTTAACCTGGCGCTTGAGGCCGCCTCACGCAAGAGCCGCATCCCGAGTTTTGACTATATCGGCCAGACGCCGGGTGACAGGTCAAAAGTCTCCGGGAACAACGGTTTGGCCGCGGCGCCGAAGCTCATGGTCGAGGAGGTCACAAGGCACCATGCGCATGTGACGGAAGATCCCGCGACAGGCCGCCTTAAGGTCACACTCGACCCTCTATGGAAGATAGCGCCCACGCCTCATCGTGTGGCTCCGGGGCATGGCGCGTGTCCGGGTTGCGGGGCCTTTACGGTGCTGAAACAATTCTTCCGTATCTTGGACGGAAACGTCGTCGTGTTGTACCAAACAGGCTGCGCGATGGTTGTGACGACGGGTTATCCCACCACGGCGCACCGCGTGACTTATCTTCATAATCTTTTTCAGAACGGGGCCTCGACGCTCTCGGGTCTCGTCGAGATGTATCATGAGCGCGTGCGCCGCGGGGAACTCCCCGCCGCGCAGGATCCTACGTTTGTCATGGTGAGCGGCGACGGCGGCATGGACATCGGCATGGGCGCGGCGCTGGGGACGGCGCTGCGGAACCACCGGATGATCCTGATTGAGTACGACAACGAAGGCTACATGAATACGGGCGGCCAGCTTTCTTATTCGACGCCTCTCGGGCATCAGACGAGCACGAGCCCCGCCGGCACGAAGAGTTTTGGCAAGGCATTTCCTCACAAGGACACGACGCAGATTTTCGCGGCGGCCAATGTGCCTTATGTTTTCACGGCGGTCGAGGGATTTTCCGAAGACCTGATGAAAAAGGCGGCCAAGGCGCAGTGGTACGCGAAACATGAAGGATTTGTCTACGGGAAAATCTTAAGTTCCTGCCCCCTCAACTGGGCGGCCCCCGACGACTCCGCCCAGGAAAATCTTCAAACGGCCGTGGACTCCTGTTTCTTTCCGCTCTACGAGGTGGAACGGGGAAAGACCGTGATCACCTACGATCCCGAGCCGCTCGGCCGGCGCAAAACTCTGCGGGACTGGTTCGCGCAGATGGGTAAGACCAAGCATCTCCTGGCGCCGCAAGCCTCGGCTCTTGTCGCGGATCTCGAGAAAGAAGTCGAGAGGTGTTGGAAGCGCTTGAAGGCCAAACACGAGCACGCGGAATTATAGGGTAAGGATAAAGTACGACGATGGCCTCAAAATCGGAATTCCGTATTCTTAAAAAAGAGCGTCTCACCCCCGTCACAAACCGCTTCGTGATTTCCGCTCCTTGGGTCGCGCGCGCCGCCGCGCCAGGTCAGTTTGTGATTGTCCGTGTCCATGAAGAGGGGGAGAGGATTCCCGTCACGATCGCCGACTTCGACCGGCAAAGAGGCACAGTCACGGTGGTTATTCAGGAAGTCGGCAGAACCTCGAAGCTATTTGGAAGCCTGATGGAGAATCAATCGGTGCTTGACCTTGTGGGTCCCTTGGGTGAGCCATTTCATCTCAAAAAAGGAAAACTCGTGATTGGAATAGGGGGCGGATTCGGCGCCGCCGCGCTTTTCCCGATTGTCCGCATCTTGAACGAATCGAAGACTGCTACCGAAGCGATTATCGGGGCGAGGACCAAGGAATTTCTTGTTCTTGAAAAGGAGCTCAATCAGGTTTGCAGTCAGGTTCATGTCTGCACCGACGACGGTTCCCACGGATTCAAGGGATTTGTCACGGATCGCCTCAAGCTTCGCTTGGATGAAATAAAAAATTTGGAGGAGGTCGAGGTGGTTGCCGTGGGCCCGATGCCCATGATGCGCGCGGTCGCTTCACTCACGGGTCAGTATAAAGTCTCGACTCAAGTGTCACTCGATCCCATCATGATCGACGGCACGGGTATGTGCGGCGGCTGCCGCGTCACGGTCGGCGGGAAGATCAAATTCGCGTGCGTGGATGGGCCCATGTTTGACGCGCATGAGGTGGATTTTACGGAGTGTATGAGGCGAAACAAGATGTACGTAAAGGAGGAGGCCGCGTCCAATGCCGCTCAAGCCCGTTAAAAAAACCCTGATGCCTCAGGAGCCCGCGCTTGCGCGCTCCCATACTTTCGGCGAAGTGAACACGGGTTATACGGAGGTTCGGGCCCAGTTCGAGGCGGGCCGTTGCCTGCAATGTCAGGAAGCGGCCTGTGAGGCGGGCTGTCCGGTGCGGGTGCCTATCAAGGCTTTTTTGTATCATGTCTCAAACGGTGATTTTCAAGAGGCTTTCGATCTTGTCGCGCAGGCGCATCCCTTGCCTGCCATCTGCGGCCGCGTGTGCCCGCAGGAGAGCCAGTGCGAGAAACTCTGTCACATGGCGGCGCGCTTTGAGCCGGTCGGCGTCGGGCACCTTGAGCGTTTTGTAGCCGACTGGGCGCGTACGCACCGGCAATGCCGCGTTGACGGGGCAGCCGCCAAACCCACCGGTCCCCGCGTGGCGATTGTGGGCTCCGGCCCTTCCGGCTTGACGGCGGCGGGGAAACTCGCGAGGCTCGGTTATCGCATCACGATCTTTGAGGCGCTTCATGAGCCGGGCGGTGTCCTGCGCTACGGGATCCCGGAGTTTCGCCTGCCGAAAAAAATTCTGGACGATGAGATCGAGCAACTGAAAGTCCTGGGCGTGGAGATTGTATGCAATGTGGTGGTCGGCAAGACTATTCGTCTTAAAGATCTTAAAGATGAAATGGGATTTCAGGCGGTATTTATAGGCACAGGGGCCGGTTTACCGAGGTTTCTTGGGATTCCCGGAGAAAATCTGAACGGCGTTTATTCAGCCAACGAGTTTTTGACCCGCATCAATTTAATGAAGGCGTATCAATTTCCCACAAGCCACACCCCGCTGAAAGTCGGCTCAAGAGTCGCCGTGGTGGGGGCCGGCAACACCGCGATGGACGCGGCGCGAAGCGCCCTTCGTATGGGCGCCCAAGAGGTGAACGTGGTCTACCGGCGCTCGGAGCATGAGATGACTGCCCGTGAGGAGGAATATCATCACGCGCAGGAAGAAGGAATCGTCTTTCAGTGGTTGACCAATCCGATCCGGGTCGTCGGCAACGCGGACGGGTGGGTGACAGGCCTTGAATGCCAGCGCATGAAGCTTGGACCTCCCGATGAGTCGGGCCGCGCGAGCCCCATTCCCACCGATGAGTTGCCTTTCACGATTCCGATGGATGTCGTAGTGGTCGCGATCGGCACTAGACCCAACCGTTTGCTGACCAAGGGCGGAGAGCTTGCGACAACTTCTTGGGGCGGCCTCGTTGTGGAAGAAACTTCCGGGGAAACCTCCGAACCCGGCATTTATGCCGGCGGCGACGCCGTGACGGGCGCCGCGACCGTGATTTTGGCGGCGGGCGCCGGCCTTCGGGCCGCGGCGGCTATTCACCAAAAACTTTCGAATGCGTAACGCCCTCCCGCGGCACAAGCCGCTTGTCCAACCGCCCGCCACGAGACGCGGGAACTTCGGTGAGGTGATCCAAGACTATGATTTTCAGGACGCGATGGATGAAGCGGACCGCTGTATCTCGTGCGAAAACGCGCGCTGCGAATTTGCCTGCCCCCTGCATAATCATATTCCCCGCTGGATCGGCGAACTAAAGCGCGGCAACCTCGCGGAGGCTTACCGTATTATTCGCGAGACAAGTCCCATGCCTGAGATCTGCAGCCGCCTCTGCCCGCAGGAGAGGCTTTGCGAGGGCGCTTGCGCGATGGGGATCCGCTACGAAGCCATTGCTATCGGACAGCTCGAGCGTTTTGTATCCAGGCATGGCTCAAAGCTCGTCCAGCTCAAAGCCGAATCGCCCAAGGTCCTGTCAAACCATTTAAAAAAGAAAGCGGCCGCAGTGGGTTCCGGGCCCGCGAGTTTTGCGTTCGCCCACACCCTGGCCAAGCAGGGCCACTCGGTGACTGTGTTTGAACGCTGGCCACGTCTCGGGGGCGTTCTTCGCTGGATCCCTCATTTTAAACTGCCGACGGAATTGTTGGAGAGCCATATTGAAGCATTGAAGCGTCTGGGTGTCGCTTTTAAAACCGGTGTTGAGATTCACTCCGTTCACGAGTTGCTTAAGAACGGTCACGATGCCGTATTCCTCGGCGTGGGGGCAAGCCGTCCCTCGGTTCCCAAGATACCCGGTGTCACGCTGGGAGGGATTCTTAACTCCACTGATTTTCTGGTCAGGGTTTACTACGACCCTGTGGCGCTTCCCAACGGCTGGCAGTCTATCACGGATCTTCATGGCACACGCGTCGCGGTGCTGGGCGGCGGTGACAGCGCGATGGATTGTCTGCGCACGGCCGTGCGTTTGGGAGCCAGTGAGGTCACGTGCTTTTATCGCAGGGACGAAGCCAACATGCCCGGAAGCAAAAAAGAAGTGAAAGCCGCGAAAGAAGAAGGAGTCCGTATGCAGTTTCTTGCGGCACCCACCGTTTTTTTGTCCCGTGACGGGCAAACGGTTTCCCAGGTTGAATGCATCCGGATGGAACTAGGTCCTCCCGACGCTTCGGGCCGCCGGTCACCTGTGTCGATCGAAGGTTCCAACTTTACGACGGAGGTTGACTTAGTCGTGCTCTCATTCGGCTACGAGGTAGAGCCGATGCTTGCCGACCGTGAACGCCTTATGCCGCCGCCCAAGGGCATCGTGAAAATCAATCCCGCAACCGGCGCCACTCCAATCCCCGGTGTTTTTGCGGGGGGTGACTGTGTGACCGGGCCGAATCTCGTTTGCACGGCCGCGCGCGCGGGAATCGTCGCGGCTCAAGGAGCGCTTGGCTATTTTGCCGGCGAGCCTTGGGAAATTCTGTGCAACACAAAGTCTTCGAAATAATTACTTAATATTTAATAATATTTAATAAATTATTATAGTCAAAAATTTGATGTTTCTATTGTCAATCTTCTCTCCGCAAGGCATACTTTCCCTATTATTCTGAACTCTATCTAACTGCTCAAGTTACAATAGATTTAAATCAAATAAAGGGTGATTTGTTTTTGCCAACTTCCAGTCTTTTAATAAGTCAAAAAATAAGTAAAAGACAAGCGCTTAAGACCATCTCACTGGTCTTGGTGATTTGTTTTGTCTTCCAGGACCTTTCTTTCGCCAACCCCGACCTTAAACCTCTGACGCGTGAGTTATTCAAACAAGAACAATTAAAATTAGGATTTCAGATTCCCGCGTCCGTGGCCACGATCGAGGATTCGTGGAAAGCCCCATCGGATCGAAGATCGAAGATGGAAGATCGAGGAGAAAACAAGAATCCTCCATCTTCTATCCTCAATCCTCCAACCATCTTCTTAATCCAGGACGCGCACACCAACCCTTCAGGCCAGGAGAATCTCTCGAAGACCCTGGAGCTTATTCTCCAAAATAACAAAGATCTCAAATACATCTTTGTCGAAGCCGGCGTCGGCGACAACTCCCTTTCTTTTTTGAGACCCCACGGGACCAAAGAAGAAAGAAAAAAGATCATAGAGCCGTTCTTGAAAAGGGGAGAGCTGCACGGCGAAGAGTATCTGGATATTCTCTCCGACCGGCAGTTCGTGATATGGGGTGTGGAGGACTTTGAGCTCTATAAAAGATCCCTGGAATCTTACAAGCTTGTCGTAAAAGACCGTGAAAGGTTCCACGCCTACCTTAAGAAAATAAGGCAAACCCTGGACACACTCTCCCCGCAGATATTAAACCCGCTTCTTTACTCCTTCGACACGCAAGTCGAGAAATACGAGGAAGGGAATATCCCTTTAACCGACTATTTTAAAGTCCTCCTCGACTATTCCCAAGCCAAAGACATCCGTCTTGCTTCCTATCCCAACCTTAAGGTCTTGAAACTCCTGATAGAGAAAGAGGCAAAGATTGATTTTGAGAAAGCAAGCCGGGAACAACAGAAAGCCATCGAATCATTAAACCCCGAAGACCAAAAAGAGCTTTTGGAACTTGCAAAAGAAAAAAGATCTCCTTTCCGGCTTTCAAAAGAGAAGCATAAAGAGGATGAGGGGTTTTATACACTCTTGGAAGAAAAACTTAAATTGTCATTTCGAGCGAAGCGAGAAATCTCCAAAGCCGATGTTAGGAGATTTCTCGGCCCTTCGGGCCTCGAAATGACAGAGCTACTTAAATACTTCCAATACTTAAAACTCGCCCGCTTGCTCGAAGCCAAAGGTGTATTAAAAGAGATCAAGCTTCTGGAAGAAGCGCTCTTAACCTCTCTTGTGACGAACCCCGATGAAGCAACCCTCATTAAATCCTCCCAAGCCTTAAGGCTCCTCCACAAGCTCTTTAACCTCACGCTCACCCGGGAAGAATACGAGGAATACAAAGCCCTCCGCCGGGATTTAACTATCACGACACTCACCGGTTTCTTAAACAAAAAGATCATGGACCTTAAGACCTACTATGAAAGGGCTCTCTTTCTCGAAACCGGGTATGAAGACATCGTCAAAAACTCTGAAAGCTTTTATGATCTGACCATCCAGAGAGACCAGGTGTTTGTGGAGAAGATGCTTAAGAAAATGGAAGAAGATAGAAGATCGAAGATTGAAGATGGAGGAACGAGTTCTCAATCCTCCATCTTCCATCCTCAATCCGCCGTTCTCATTACGGGCGGCTACCACGCCCCAAATCTTAAGAACCTCTTGAAGCAAAAGAACATCTCCTATGTCTCCATCACCCCACAGGTGTATCAGGAGACGAATCAGAAAAGATATGAACGACTGCTTTTGGGGGAAGCATTCATAAAATCTACCCAACCCTATCTCTCTGCATCGGCAGGACAGTCATTCGCCAGAACCGCTGGGCTCGTGACAGGGAACCTTCCAGAAAATCGGTCAGATTTCCCGTCGGCAGCAGTGATCTATTCCAGAATAAAAACAGCGATCGAAACCTTGCCGGCCGGGCAGGAGGGGGCCCGCGCGGCGGGAAATTCAGCGAATAGCGTAGAGCGTATAGCGGATAGAAATAGACCCTTCCTACGACCTTCTGCCGTCGACCTTCGACCTTCGCTCGGCGCCCGCGCCGCCATGAAGGCGGCGGAGACAACACCACCAATGCACCCCAGGGGTGCATTGGTGGCCGATAAAGAGGTGGATCGTTTGGAGTCCAATTTCGGCGCGCGGATGGCGTGGAATGGAGCGCTAAAAGGTGAGGCGACGATAAGCGCTGCGCGGGTTGTTCGATCTATCGTTGTATTGATGATGATTTCTTTTGGAGCGTCGGGCGCTCTCGCATCCGAAATACCAAAAATTTCCGTTCCTAAAATCATGGAGTTGTTATTTCCACAAGGCCTCAGTCGTTCAGACAGGCTGCTTTCCGGAGACAGCATTCAAGTGGATGAAAGCACCGTGTTTCATCCTATTTCTCCTTATGATGCCTCTCCCGGTGACGAGGACTTGCTTAAGGGTGTGACTCCTTGGGGACTATCCTATTTGTACTCGGAATACCAAAGAGCATTTCAAGCAGTCATGTCTGAGAAATCTTTAAGTCCTTCCTTAAGAGTTTTTTACCGCTTCTATCACATCAGCCGGATATTAAAAGCAGTCTCGGTCTACTCTGCGGATCCCCTGATGCGTCGATTTGACGACTCTATCAGCCGGGATTTGCAAGCGTTGGCCGATCTTCCCGAGGCCCCACCTTATGAAGAGTGGGAAAGAGAACAAGGCGGCAAGTTGAAAAGATTGGGCGTGAAGGTCTATTTTCATAGTGTCCAGTTTCTCGAATCATTTGTGAAAGAGGCACACGAGCGCGATTTCGTCAAGGTAAATGATCATCAATATGCGGGCAGGATCGGCGCATTGCCCGTAGCCATCTTCATTGAGATGGCCTCCAGAGATTTTAGCGAGAGTTTACAACGAACCGCGCTTGACCGTGGTGTGAACGTCGTGGGCTATATCGGGCATTCGGAATCGGGAAGTTATTTGTATGACACGTTGCGTCACTTGTCTTCCGGGGACTATCCGGCCAAAGTGGTCATTGGTGATAGCTGCTCATTTGATCAATATTATCTTGTTCGGTTTGCGCGGAAATGGCCACGGGCGCAGTGGGTGGGAACGGATGATATTGTCATCGTCGGTCCGACACCGTTTTGGGAAATTCTCGAAGGTATTGGTCAAATGAAAAGCTGGCAGTCAGTAAGGAGAGATTCAAAATTCCCCGGCCATTTCGTTTTGCCGGATGACCCGTGGCTATTGGCTTTCAGCGACCAAAACGGCGACGGCGTGGCGGATGGACTCCAAGCTGCCCGGCGAGCTGGCTCAAGCGGCTCAAAAGACAAAATCAATCGCTCCAAGCTTGTGACCGCCGTCAATTACGTCTGGGTGATGCTGGGTTACCACGATACTCCGCTTAAACGTTATCACGATAAGCTTATAAGCGGCGGTTGGACTAACAATAAGAATGAGGATCGGTCTGCCTCGCCGGTGACCCTCATGGAGGAAGGTAAAGGAAAATATTTAGTGGTGAAAATGGACAGCCGTTATGCCCGTGAACCGGAGGAAGCTCTCACCCTGATTTTGATCCATGAATTGAACAAGCACCTAGCCGTTGTGGATCACGGTGGCCAGACGACTGAAGACAGGATCAATGAGCTGATGTTTGCGGTGAAGTACATGGTTGATTTCAACGCGAAGGATCAATTCGATTGGTATAAATCTTATGCCGGGTTCCCACAAACCCTCTCATTTGAAGACGCAAAGCTGTCTCTACAGCACTACTTTGGCAATTCGATAGCTGGTCTATTGCACCCCTACGGTTTTACAAAAGAGATCCACGCCAATCGGGACCGATTAGAGCGGATTTTGCTAAACTTGGGTTTTTCTCCTTTGGCCGATGTCCGATCGTTGGCCCTACCGGGGGCCCACGCGGCGAAAAACAATGTGTCATTTCGAGGAGGTCGCCGCGGCGACCGCCGAGAAATCTCATCACAAGACTTGATGGGATCTCTCGCTTCGCTCGAGATGACAAATGTAGGCGCACGGATGGCGGGAGAAGATCAAGATAGAAGATGGAAGATCGAGGATGGAGGAAAACACTCTTTGATCCTCAATCCTCAATCTTCTAGCCCAGTTGCCGGCGCCCGCGCGGCGAGGATAGATGCCCTAGGCAGCGCTGAGACCTATCTCTTCGAGGGTCACGGTCCTAAGGGTGGTCTTGTCTCCGAATCTCCTGAGGGCATCCAGTATTTCAAGTCCGGCCAGTTTGCCGTTTTGGTCATAGTCGGCGGCTATGCCCTCGGCCAGGTGCTTGGTGGTGACCCGGGTCTCTTCAAACCTTATATAAAGGGCATCTACTTTTGGGTCATAAGTGATTCTCATGGTTTCTCCTCACTCTCAAAAATAATACACGTAAACCGTAACGATTACAATTTCCTTTTCTTCTTCCACGAAAACGGGTTTAACCTGCTTGGTTCTATAGTGTTTGCCGTTCCAAGTTTGGTTGTAGGCAAAATCCTTTTTGCACTCCAAACGTCCAAGCTCGGCGGGTCGCCACTGGGAACTTCGGACAGCGTCAATCGCTTCCTCTTCGGCGGCCCCGCGATAGGACAGTTGCTGTTTAGCATGGTGACTCCAGACGACAGGCTTGGACATACAAGAGCTTTAGCAGATCAAACGAATGAAGTCAAGCAAACGGCCCGCGCGGCGAACAGGGAAACCGTCATTTCGAGGTCGCCGCAGGCAACCGAGAAATCTCCTTCGCGTAGGGGATCTCTCGCTTCGCTCAAGATGACAAATGTAGGTGTCCAGCTCACCCAAGTCTCTACTGCTCAGCAGTTCGACGTGGAAGTAGTGAGACCTCTTGAGACTGTGGTAGCGCCCATTCATCCAATCCCTGCTAGCTTAAAGCCGATTCAAATCAAAAAGGACACTCTGACCTACACCCACGGTCATTTGTCAGGTGAGGTGCGGAATTTCCTTTTTAAGGTCGTAGACATTCAGAAGGCCACAAACAGTGATTTCG
>Ga0155276_166_pt2 | contig 16704 bp, 15 predicted proteins | sample RifCSPhighO2_02_FD_106244 | JGI IMG/M metagenome (GOLD analysis project Ga0155276, IMG submission 106244) | Omnitrophica bacterium RIFCSPHIGHO2_02_FULL_51_18 | reverse complement strand
AAAGCGTCACAAAGAAGGATATCGCAAAGCTACTGGATGGGGGCGAGGATGATACGGCGAACGCGCTTCTTAGCTATGCCGCGATCAATTCGGCTTTCAAAGTCAAAGTCCCGGTTCAAGATAGAAAAAAAGCCGAATTTGAAGCTGACTACACGGTGAGCCAGCACGGCTATATTTCGGAGCGTCTTGCTTAAAGATTAGTTGCAAGTCGGGAGGGAGAAAAATCAGTATCTTTTCTTCTTCTCGACGACCTTCCCGATGATCGTGACTTTCTTGTCAAATTCCTTTTTCGAATATTTGATATCGTCGAATTCAGGGTAATTCAAGGGATGAAGCGCAACCCGGCTCTTGTAGATTTTTAACTGCTTAAAAGTCGCTTCATCGTCATGGTTTAATCTCGCCACCACGTAAAATAAAATAAGGGGTCAAATCTTTCCTTGACGTCATCTCTCTCGCCTGATATGGTTTATTCATGTCCCGTCCATTAAGGATCGAATATCCCAACGCCTACTATCACATCATGAATCGTGGCGCTGGTCGTCAGATGATCTATCTTGTTGATGATGATTATGGAATGTTTCTTGAAACTGTAAAGGAAACCTCAAAGTTCTTTGGTATCCGCATCATAAGCTATTGCCTGATGCCCAACCACTATCATTTACTCATCCAAACCCCAAAGGCCAATCTTTCCCGGGCCATGAGGTACTTATATTATCGGGGACTGACACTTTAACTTTAAGGATTGAAAAAATATAGCACATATGCTATATTTTACTATGCTCAAAATCATAGGTGAAAAGATATATTCAATCCGTTTGGCCAAAGGCCTCACCCAGTCCGAAGTGGTTCGACAAACGGGTATTCCTCAGCCCAATCTTTCTAACATTGAAAAGGGGAAGCAGGACATAACTCTTGCGACGCTTTTTAAGCTTGCGGGTGCTCTGGGGGTAATGCCCGGGGAGCTTTTGACACCTCTCACTTTAAAAAGTGAAAAGCAAAACACGCTTACTCGCCCCAGAGTCGAGAGGCTGGCTAAAGCCGCAGTTCACACAGACATTAAGCTAGAGCCGGCGGAACAAACAATTGCCAATGACTTAAGAATAATCGTTCCTATTCCCGGAAAACAAACTCCGAGTAAAAAAGAAGTTTATCGGGCCTGGCTGGCTCTAAAAGGAGTTTATAGGGATGCAGAACTTAGAACTTGTATCGAGCGGGTAAGAGATGAATGGCAGAGGAGCCAATGGATACTCAGCTAATTCAGCGCTTTTTTACTGAGCTGGATCAAGAATTTGGCAGGCCGGCGGAAGTGATTATCACCGGTGCGGCAGCGGGTGCCTTGATGGGGCATATTCGGCCAAGCACCGATATCGATTTTGAAATCAGATCGAGCGCATCCGATGCCAGTGATAAGGACCGCCAGGACATGGAAAATGCCGTGAGCATGGTTTCAGAAAGAATGAAAATAGCAGTTAATTTTTCAGAAGATATTTCGCATTGGTCCATGATTGATCTTCTTGACTATCGAAAAACAGCGCGTGATTACAAAAAGATAGGAAGGCTTAAGATAAAGATTTTGGCTCCTGAATATTGGACCATAGGAAAAATGGGGCGGTTTGTTGAGCTTGATATCATTGACATCAAAGAAATTATCAAAAATAAAAAAATTAAGTCCGACAAACTCATCAAACTCTGGGCTAAGGCCATAAAGATGAGTCCAATGTCTTTGGCAAAGCGGGATTTTAAGGATCACGTGCTTTATTTTTTGAGCAAATATGGCAAAGAAGTATGGGGAAAACGTTATGATTCCAATAAAGCTGTTCAATCCTTTTTGGACATGATTAAGCCGGATCGGCCGTAAACTGCAGAACACACCCCCTGCCAGAACGCCTGGTGAGCCAGCTTCAGGCGGTGGGGGTGGAGGCGGCGAAGGCAAAGGTTGTAAAACTGATTTCCTAAAGACGGTGAATCACTTCTTCGACGGCCTTTAAGATCTGCTTGGATTCAAACGGCTTGGGGATGTAATTCGAGGCCCCGTTTTTGATGGCTTCCTGCGCGATTTCCACGCTTTGGTAGCCGCTCACGACGATCACGGGAAGGTTAGGGTGGGCTTTCTTGATTCTCTTCAAGGTCTCGAGGCCTTGAAGCTTTGGCATCTTGATATCCAAAAACATCATATGGGCCTTCGTGTCCTTTAGAACTTCCAGCGCCTGGAGACCGTTGTGGGCGAATTTGAGATTGTAGAAATCCGACAGGATCAAATTGAATGATTCGCGAATCCCTTCCTCATCGTCGCAAACGAGCACCGTGTATTTTTTAGAATTTTCTTCCATTGCGGCTCCTTTTACAATGAAACGGGGGTTGATATTGAGAGTAGCCAAGCCTCGGATTTGCCCGAGTTTTTAAAATGGTGGGGCTTGGAAGCGTCAAAATAAAGGCTATCCCTGGCGTTCATTTCGTTTTTTTCACCGCCCACCGAGATCTCAAAGGAACCTTTGATTCCGTAGACGAAACGCTCGGCGCCGGACGTAAATTCCTCCGTTTCCGTCCGTCCGCCGGATTTAAGCTTTAAGAGGACAGGCATCATCTTTTTTCTCAAGATATTGGTCGTCAGCATCTCCGAGATGGCGCCGCTCGAGTGCGAGAAGGTCTCCACTTTTTGCCTGGCCAGTTTTTCTTTCATTTCGTTCGTTTTGACGATAACGTCTTCGTAGAGAGCGGGGAGGTTCACCCCCAGCGCCCCGGAAATTTTCATATGCGATTCAAGGGTCCCTGTCATAACCTCGTTTTCGATACGGCTCAAAGTTGCCTGGTCGATGCCTGTTTTTTTGGCGACGTCCACAAGCGTGAGTTTCCTCGTTTTCCGAAGCTCTTTAATCCGCTGGCCTAAGCCTTTCACCCCGCCCTTCCTTTCCGTTTAACCGTGACAGATAACCCTGCACACTATCCAAGACTTGCCCGGAAGGGCTGGGTTCATAATGCCTCCACCAAGAATAGGTTACATAAAATTTGTTAAAAAATCAAACAATTTTTATATTTTCACAGCAAAGCTCTAGTCCTATTGCCAATGCTATGTAAGTACTGCGTAAATTGAGTGGACAAAGAGTTTTACCCACGATAATATAACACCGTGCGGTCAAAGCCACAGGGTTATGACTTTGACGCATGTAGCGGCCACTCTCATCATGTCATCTCGAGTCCGCCGCTCCGCGGCGAGACGAGAGATCTCCTACGCGAAGGAGATTTCTCCTCACTTCGTTCGTCGAAATGACAGAGTTGCGGGTGTTTTTGCTTGTGACATGCGTTAAAGTCACAATCAGGCAAAGCCATGACCTTGGAAAAAATCGGGAGAAAATGACAATGCCAAAAAAAGTCGTGTTCGTACTTGCCCTGTGCCTTCTTGTGCTTTCTGGTAGAGCGTTTGCGGTGGCAGCCGCGCCCGGCTTGACAGAACTCAGCCTCGAGGAGCTTATGAATGTCGAGATCACCTCTGTTTCCAAGACGCCGCAGGTTTTGTCGAGAACGGCCGCCGCCGTTCACGTCATAAGCAATGAGGAAATACGCCGCTCGGGCGCCGCGACCATTCCGGACCTCTTGCGGCTCGTGCCCGGCGTGCAGGTCGTCCGCATCGACGCCAACAAATGGGCGGTGAGCGTGCGCGGATTCAACGACCGTTTTACCAATAACCTGCTCGTCTTGATGGACGGAAGAATCCTTTATGATCCGCTATTTTCCGGTACGCACTGGGATATTCAGGACACCCCTTTTGAAGACATTGACCGAATAGAGGTTATCCGCGGTCCCGGAGGAACGATTTGGGGGTCGAACGCCGTGAACGGCGTCATCAACATCATCACCAAATCCGCCAAGGACACGCAGGGAGGCTATGTCTCGGGGGGCGGCGGGGACACGGAGAGGGCGTTCGGCGAATTCCGGTACGGCGGGAAGGCGGGGGATGTCCCTTTCAGGGTTTACAGCAAGTATACGAATCGTGACGACAGTCCCCAGGGCCATGATGAGTGGTATGCGGCGCGCGCCGGAGGACGGGCGGATTGGGACAATGGGGGAGACACCCGTTTCACGCTTCAGGGGGATGGCTATGAAGGGCAGATGGAGGCCACAATCACCCGCTGGTTTCGCACGGCTCCCCTGGCGGTTGTCGAGGACGTGCGGGAGGACGCGAGCGGCGGCAATGTGATGGGCCGCATGGTGAGGGAATTCAATGAAAAGTCGGACCTGCAAGCGCAGATGTACTATGACTACACTTTTCGCGGCTCGGCGCATGTGGAGCTAACGCGCCATACGGCGGATTTGGACGTGCAGTACCGGTTCCCCGCCTTTGACGCTCAGGAGGTGATTGTGGGCGGCGGTTATCGCGTCTCCTGGGATGAGACGGTGCCGTCGCTCGTGGCGCCGGTATCGGTGTTTATCCCGGCGGACAGGCATGACGATGTCTGGAGCTGGTTCGTGCAGGACGAAATCACGCTGATAGAGGATCTGCTTACTTTGACGATAGGCTCAAAGTTTGAAGTCAACGATTACACCGGCTTCGAATACCAGCCAAGCGCGAGCCTCGCGTATTTTATCGATGACAAAAGCACGTTGTGGGGCTCGGTGACCCGTGCGGTCAGGGTCCCGACACCGGCTGATGTGCACAGCGTGACGGAATTTCCCTCGCTTTTGGTGGGCGCCACGACGGTCACAACAAGAAACCGCGGCCAGGATGAGTTTAAGGCGGAAGAGATTATTTCGTATGAGTCCGGCTTCCGCACGCAGTTCTATGACAAGGTTTCCGTGGATCTGGCAAGCTTTTATAGCGAATACCGTGACTTGAGAACCGCTGAGTTGTACGGCCAGGAGATTCTCAACCCCTTTCCTACCAGACTCATTCAGAATGTTTCCCTGGAAAACAATCTCGAAGCCAGGACTTATGGCGGTGAGCTCTCGCTCAATTATTTTGTCACGAAGGACTGGCGGCTTTCGGGGGGGTACACTTATTTGTACATGCATTTGACGCCCGGGCCGACATCCGATGCATCGGAAGGAGTGGAGAAACGCAGTCCCCGGCACAGCGCCTTCGCGCAGTCTTTTATCCAGCTTCCGTGGAACTGGCAGTTAGACTCGGCGATTCGCTATGTCGATGAGCTCCGGGGTTTGAACGTCAAAAGTTACGTCGTGGCGGACGTGAGGCTGGCGTGGCAGCCGCGGCCCGACTGGGAACTTTCGCTTGCGGCAAGAAATTTATTCGCGACGGATCATTTGGAGTACATCCAGCCTTTATTTTTTGAAACCTTCGGGCTGGCGCGGCGGGTCGAGTCGAGCGTTTACGGCAAAGTAACGGTCAAATTCTAGTCTGACTTTCCATGATATCCCGGATTAAAAAATTATGAAGGCGTGGATATCTCTCTCCATGGCCGCGGTTTTTATGTGGGTGATGCCGCAGGGGGAGGATGCTTTTGCGGCGTCGCCGGCTTACGCCGAGACGATCGCAAAAGAGTACCCATTGAAGGCCGCTTTCTTGTATAATTTCGCGAAGTTTGTCGAATGGCCTCCGGAATCGAACCCGGAAACACAAGGCGCGTTTGTCATCGGCATTTTCGGTGACGACCCTTTTGGCCGGGACATTGACGAGCTTCTCGGTAACAAGACGATCAATAACAAGAAGATCATTGTCGAGCGTTTTCTTTCTTTGAAAGAGGTCAGGCCTTGCCATATTTTATTTATCAATTCTTCGGAAGTAAAAAAGCTTGAGGATATCCTGGATCGCTTGGAAGGCAAGAGCGTTCTCACGGTCAGTGAAACGAGTTTGTTTACCCATAATGGGGGGATGATCAATTTTGTCATGGAGGACAACAAGGTTCGTTTTGAAATCAACAAGCAGGCAACCGACAAGGCGGGACTGAGGCTCAGCTCCCAACTTTTAAAACTAGCGAAATCCGTGATCGCCTGATATGAAATTTCTTCAGAATTTTTCCATCAAGCAGAAACTTCTTTTCATCTGCATGCTGACAAGCGGCCTGGCGGTTTTGATGGCCTGCGTGGCGTTTGTAGCCAATGACTTCGTGTCTTTGAAAAAGCAAGAGACGGCAAAGCTCTCGATCCTGGCTGACATTATCAGTCATAACACGGCCTCGGCGCTGGCATTTAAGGATTCACAATCCGCGACCGAGGATTTGGCGGCGCTGGAGGCCGAGAAGCACATTGATGCGGCCTGCATTTATCAGGCCGATGGAAATTTGTTTGCCACCTATCGAAGCCGCAACGACTGGTTTAAGGTGCCGGTTCCCGCGATGCAGAGGGAAACCTATTATTTCAAGGAAAACCATCTTCATCTTTTCCGGAACATTGTCCTGGATTCTGAGATCATCGGGCAGGTTTATCTGCAGTTTGACATGAGCGGTGTGTACACGCTCGTAAAACAGCGGATTGCGATCGGCGCGCTGATCCTGGTCTCCGCGTTTCTAATGGCATTTTTGTTGTCTACAAAGCTCCAAAAAGTCATCTCCGCGCCTATTTTGCATCTGGCGAGCGTGGCCCATACAGTCTCGCGAGATAAAAATTATACGGTCCGCGGCATCAAGCAAAGCGAGGATGAGCTCGGAGCGCTCGTGGACGGCTTTAACGGGATGCTCGAACAAATTCAGGCGCGCGACATTGAACTTCAAAACCGCGCCGTTGACCTCCAAGAGGCCAACCGGAATCTTGAGCGGGAAATGATCGAACGCAAGAACGCGGAGGAGCAGCTTTTGCAGTCACAGAAAATGCAGACCGTCGGCACGCTGGCCGGAGGAATTGCGCACGATTTGAACAACCAACTCACGCCGATCGTCGGTTATATCGACCTGATTCTATCGCAGACGGACAGCTCAAGCACGATGCACATTCTATTGACAAAGGCCAACCAGTCGGCGAAACGCTGTGCCGATGTCGTGCAGAGACTCATGCGTTTTACGCGGCCCTCGACTCAGAAGAAAACCCGTGTGCAGATTGACGCTATTTTGGAAGAAGTCAAGAGCCTCTTCCCGAATTTTTTGTCTTCGGTCATCACGACGTATGTGCGGTGTCAGGAGGGCATCTGGCCCGTGTACGGAAATGAAACCGAAATTCAGACCGTGATCATGAACCTTTTGACGAACGCGCGCGACGCGATGTCGGTGGACGGCGGGACGCTCCTGATCGAAGCCAGAAACGTCAACCTGGGGTTGGGAGCGCCGGAAAGTAAGATCACTACGGCCACGAAAACCGGTTTAAACCTGAAGCTCGGTCAACGGCAGGGGCCTTACGTGGTCATCTCGGTCAGCGATTCGGGCGCGGGCATGCCGTCGCATGTGCTTCAGAGGATTTTCGAGCCTTTTTTTACAACGAAGGAAGTGGGCCAGGGAACCGGTTTGGGTCTTTCAATGGTGTTTAACATCATGAGGGATCATCAGGGATGGGTGGACGTGTCCACCGAAGAAGGTCAAGGGTCGGTTTTTCAACTTTATTTTCCGATTCATCCCGATGCGATCTCCGCAGAAAATCAGGAAAGGAATAATATGCCAGACTTACCGAGAGGAAGCGAAACGATCCTCTTCGCGGATGACGAAGAGGATCTGCGGAGCATGGGAAGGCTCTTTCTGGAACACTTGGGTTACAAAGTGCTGTTGGCCGCCAATGGGGAAGAGGCGGTCAGGATTTATGAGGAACAGCAAAACAACATCGCCGCGGTGATTTTGGACATGACGATGCCCAGGTTGACGGGCCGCCAGGCCGTCAACAAGATCCTGAAGATAAACCCGAAAGCGAAGATCATTCTTTGCAGTGGTTACACGTCTGAGGGCGATCCGGCGAACCTTTTAAAACAAGGCGTTTGTGACTTTATTCCGAAGCCCTATACGATTTCGCCGCTTGCGATTTCGATCAGGAAAGCTTTGGATGCTTAATGAGTCTCAAGTCTTTCAATTCTCCCGTGCCCGTTTTACAGCGGACGGTTGTTTTTACGGGTCTTTACCTGTTTGTCTATGCCGCCTTCACGCTTCTTGCGCTCTTCTGGAACGAGAGAGTTAGGGTCGATCTTCGCGTCAACCCGTGGCTTGCGACCGGCCTCACCGCTCTGCTAATCACCGCTGCTTTGCGCCCGCTGGAGCATTTCTTAAGTTTTGTCACCGACCGGTTTTTATTTCAAAAAAAATACAACACGCGGGAACTCTTAAGCACCTTCACGCATCAGATCCTAACCGTGCTGGACCTGCAGGACCTGATGGAAGTGACCGTAACCGATTTGATCCGCATCATGAAATTGGAATCCGCCGGCATTCTTTTGCATAACAAATACGGCAAAGAGTACACGCTAGCCGCCGCCAGAGGAATTAAAAACAGGGACCTGCGCTTTTCGGACCAGGACGTTCTGATTCAACATCTGGGCAGTTCAGGCCAGCCCATCTTGCTGGACAGAAGAAACGGGAAAACAAGCGCGCAGAACCCGCTGAGGCGAAGCTTTGAAAAATTGAACGCGCGGCTTTGCCTGCCGCTTCAGATTCACGATGAGCTGATCGGCGTGCTTTTCTTGGGACCCAAGAAATCCGGCGAAGATTACCTTCAGGAGGACCTGGATATCTTGAGCGCGCTTTCGAGGACGGAGGCCATCGCTATTTCTAATGCGCTGCTGTTTGCCGAACTGTCGAAGATACAGTCGGAAATTATCCAGCGGGAAAAGATGGCGGTGATCGGCGCGCTTGCGGCGGGCATCAACCACGAGATCTGCAACCCTTTGAGCATCATCCGCGGCGAGTGTGAGATATTTTTGTTGAATCAGCGGGACAATTATTACCAGAACAAATCGCATGAAGAAATGCTGACGATGTTTTTGGACGTGATGAAGAAGGTGGTGCGGGAAACCGACCGCGCCGCCGCGATCACGAAGCGCCTTTCGACTTTTGCCAAGCCGTCCCATCGTTCGATGGAGGGAGAAGTGTGGATTGACAAGGAAATCGACGAGGTTTTAAGCCTTATGAACCACGACATCATAAGCAAGAACATCACGATAAATAAAAAGTTCTGTCAGAGTTTTCCGGCGGTTTATGCGGACCAGAAACAGGTGGAAGAAGCGTTATTCAACGTCTTAAGGAATTCCGTCCAGCACAGCAACAAGCCGGAAGGGCTGATCCAGGTGACGGGCACCGTCGAGGACAACTTTGCGGTGGTGACGATTGAGGACAACGGAAGCGGAATGCCGCCCGAAAAGATAGAAAATATTTTGAATCCGTTTTACTCTCTCAAAGAGGCCGGGAAGCCCACGGATCTGGGGCTTTTTATCGTGAAGCAGATTATGGAGCAGTTGAAAGGCACGATTGCCGTACAAAGCGAGCAAGAAACAGGCTCCGTGTTTTTGCTTAAGTTTCCAATTAAGAAATCATGAAGATACGAAATGTGCTTGTGATTTACAAGAAAAGTGCCTATGAGATCCACGTACTCGAGCACAAAAATCCGCTTTTTCGTGAGATGGACTCGAAGAAGGAGAGCATTGAGGAGCGGCGGCTGCGGTTGTCGCACGAACTCCATTATGAGACCGTGAAAGAGGTGAAGCGGGTTCTCGAGGAGAAAGAGGTTCCGTATAAGGCCGTCTACCGGTCAGCCAAGATTGATGTGAAACCCTATAATCTTATTGTTTCCGTAGGAGGGGACGGAACTTTTTTAGAAGCGGCCCGGCGCGTTCACCGGCAGGCGATTTTAGGCGTCAACTCGGATCCGGGCCACAGCGTAGGCAGTTTTTGCGCGGCCGGACGCGGCCAGTTTGGGAAGCTGCTAGATTCCGTTCTGAAGCGGCATTGGGTCGCGCGGAAAATCAACCGCCTGGAGCTGCGCGTGAATGGGAAAGTTCTGCCGTACCGGGTGTTGAATGACATTCTCTTTTGCCACCGAAACCCGGCGGCGATGAGCCGTTACTGGATTCGGGTTGGTAAACTTCGTGAGGAACACCGGAACTCAGGGCTGTGGGTTTCCACGGCCGCGGGTTCGACAGGCGCCATTAAATCCGCCGGCGGCAGGGTGCTGCCTTGGGAGTCCAGACAGATCCAGTATTGGCCGCGCGAACTTTATAAGTGGCATGGTTGGCATTATCGGCTGACAGGCGGTCTCTTGAAGGAGGGACAAAAATTGGTCATAGGCTCTATGATTCGTGAAGGAAGTCTGTACCTTGACGGACCGCATCTTTCCACGCGTTTTTCCTATGGGGACACCCTTGAGATTTCAAATTCTCCCTTTCCTTTAAATATCATTCTGCCAAAACACCGCTAAATGGAATTTCTAACAGAATTTTTCTCTAAGATACATCATCTGGACGAACTCATTGCCTGGGGCGGCTACACGGCACTGACAATTATCGTGTTCTGCGAAACGGGCCTCTTGGCCGGTTTTTTTCTGCCCGGAGACTCGCTTTTAGTAACCGCGGGACTTGTGGCCTCACAGGGGAAGCTTGATTTCCTGACATTGAATGCGTTTCTAATGACCGCCGCCATTGTCGGCGACAGTACGGGTTATGCGATCGGCTTCTTCTTGGGGCCCCGGATCTTTAATAGAGAAGACTCTGTTTTTTTTCACAAGGCGCATGTCGAGCGTACGCACCGGTTTTTCGAGAAATATGGCGGAAAGACGATCATCCTGGCGCGGTTTGTCCCCATTGTACGGACCTTTGCCCCCACGGTCGCCGGCGTAGGGAGAATGAGCTACCAAAAGTTTTTGAGCTTCAATGTCATTGGCGGGATCCTTTGGGTTTTGAGCATGCTTTCAATCGGTTATTTCTTAGGCGCGTCGATTCCCAATATTGAAAAGCACTTGCATCTGGTCATCGCAATTGTAATAATTATCTCCTTTCTACCCCTGGTACACGAATGGCGTGAAGCCCGCAAGCGATCGGGGAAAAACCGTTAAGCATAGAAAAGAAATTTTAAATGAGCACAATAAAGAAATTATCCATTATTTTCATTATCGGAAGCTTTATTTTCAGTGTATGCAGGCCCGCGCAGGCATTCTGGCCGTGGGAGAAGAAAGCAAAGGCGCAAGACCAGTCTTCAACCAAGCCGGTTACCCCTGAGGCGTCAAGCGCCCCGGAATTGACCCTCGAACAGGCTTACCGCCTGGCGCGTATTCAAAGCGAAACCGTGGCGATGAAAATGGAGGAGCTTAACGTCGCGCAAGGGCACCTGTACCAGGCGCTCGACATTGTGATGCCGAAAGTCAATTTCGTGATGACCCGGCAGGAGCAGGACGCCTCCAAGGACGTGGGTGCGGGTGCGGAAGGGGTGGGCGGCACGTTCACACGCCGCACGACGCCGGAAAATAAATTCACATTCAGCCAGCCGATTTTCTCCGGCTTCAAAGAGTTTGCGATGATTCAAGCCTCCGGCGCCGAGAAAAGCCAGAAACGCTTTGAAATCCGGCGCGCCGAAGAAACACTTTTTATCAACGTGGTGGAGGCCTTTTACAATCTCGCGCAGGCCGCCAAGGAAGTCGGGATTCGCGAATCTACGGAGACAACGCTGGAGAAACGTATTTTGGAACTCAAGGATCGCGTGGCATTGGGCCGCTCACGCGAGAGTGAGATTGAAACGGCGCGTGCGGAGCTTAAGGTAACGGAAGCGGAGCTCGTGGATGCCAGGCGGTTTGAGGTTGTTTCACGACAGCTGCTGGAGTTTTATATAGGAAGGCAACTGACCGAATCTTTGGAAGAGGAAGGTCAGTCTCTTCTTCCGGTGTACGAAGAATCAGATTTGTCGGGCCTTGCCGATAAACGATCCGATGTACGGGCGGCCTACGAGGCTTATCGGATAAAAGAGAAAAATGTTGCGGCGGCGCAGGCGGATTTATTCCCGGAGGTGAAACTCGACGGCAATTATTACACCGAGCGCGTAGGTTTTCGCTCCGGCATCGATTGGGACTATACCTTGACCGTGGACGTGCCGCTTTTTGAAGGGACTGAAACATTCGGCAACATCAAGGTGGCCGCGTCGGAGCGGGAAAAAGAAAAATACAATTACCTGCTTACAAAGCGAAACGCGGAACTTGAAATTCAAAACGAATTTGAAGAATACCGCTCCGCCGTGGAAAGGGCGAAGGCTTATGAGGAGGCGTTCCAGGCGCTTGAGCGGAGCTACGAAATTCAGGAGAAGGATTATCGCCTGAACTTGGTGAGCAACCTCGATGTGCTCGACGCCTTGCAAAATCTGCAGGGTATCCATATCGACGCGAATGTCTCTGACACCGACGCGAAGCGGCGTTATTGGTTCCTTCGGGTGTCTCTCGGTGACGCGCCCGAGTTTGTGAGCGGAAAGAAAAATAAACCATGATTCTCTCCGACATTTCCATAAAAAATCCGGTGTTTGCGTGGATGCTGATGGCGGGGCTCATCCTTTTCGGTTTCATCTCCTACCAGGGGCTTGGCGTGAGCCGTATGCCGGAGGTCGATTTTCCGGTGATATCGGTGCAGATTGACTGGGAAGGCGCGGCTCCGGAGATCATGGAAACCGACGTCACGGATATCGTCGAAGACGCCGTCATGAGCGTGCAGGGCATACGCGAAGTCTCTTCCACCACGAGGCAGGGCGTTTCCGAAATCACGGTTGAATTTGAATTAGGCCGCGATGTCGATGCCGCCATGCAGGAGGTTCAATCGAAAGTGACGCAGTCCCAGCGCCGGCTTCCCGTAGAAATTGATCCGCCGATCGTCACGAAAATCAACCCCACCGATCAGCCCATTTTATGGTTGGGCGTTTCCGGTTCCCGCGCCAAGCGCGACCTGATGGCCTATGTCGAAGATCATTTGAAGAACCGCTTCCAGACAATTTCCGGCGTCGGCGATATTATCTTGGGCGGTTTTGTCGATCGGAACCTCCGGGTTTGGGTGTCTCAGAAAAAACTTGAGCAATACGAGCTTTCCGTCAACGACGTGATCGATTCGATTGAGGCCAATCACGTCGAGCGGCCGGCCGGCCGGATCGAGACCTCTGCAAAAGAGATGAACGTGCGAGCGCTGGGCGAGGCAATGACCGTGGAGGAATTCGAGAACATCGTGATCTCAAAGCGCGGCGGCCAGCCCGTGTACAAGCCAATCTATCTAAAGGACGTGGCCGAGATCCAGGATGGTTTGGCTGATCAGCGGCGCCTTTCCCGAATCATGGGGCAAACGGCCGTTGGCCTGGGCATCCGCAAACAGCGCGGTGCGAATGAGGTCGCGGTCGCGCACGCCGTGAAAAAACGGCTCAAAGAAGTCCAGCGCGAAATGCCCAAGGATCTTAACATCGATATCAACTTTGACCGGTCGGTTTTCGTCGAGGAATCGATCCGGGAGCTTGTGTTTACGCTGATTCTTTCGGCGCTTCTGACCGCGATCGTCTGCTGGATTTTTTTAGGGCATTGGAGTTCTACGCTCAACATTTTGCTCGCGATCCCCACTTCGATCCTCGGGACGTTTATGGCGTTCAAGTTTCTCAACTTCACGCTCAATACGTTCACGGTGCTGGGGTTGTCGCTCGTAATCGGCATCGTGGTGGACGACGCGATCATGGTGCTCGAAAATATAGTCCGCCGGCGCGAGGCGGGGGAAGAACGCGTGAGAGCGGCGGCGGAAGGCGCGCGGCAGATCGCGTCCGCGGCGCTCGCCGCGACGCTGGCGCTTGTTGCCGTGTTTCTGCCGGTCGCCTTCATGAAGGGTATCATCGGGAAATTTTTCTTCCAATTCGGCGTCACGATATCGGTTGCGGTTGTCCTGTCGCTTTTGGAGGCTTTGACCCTTACGCCGATGCGGGCCTCCCAGTTCCTTGATGTCGGCGAGCGCCGTACGTTTTTTGGAAAGGCTGTTGAAAACGGTTTCAGGTTCTTGTCGTCCGCTTACAGCCGCGTGCTTCCGAAAGTGCTCGACCGACGGTGGCTTGTCCTCATCGTCTCGTTCGCGCTTTTTGGAGGTTCGCTCTTTCTTTTTGGTTCTCTCAGGAAGGAGTTTGTTCCCAGCCAGGACCAGAGCATGCTCATGTGTCGCCTGCAGACGCCGGTCGGCTCTTCCTTAGAGTTCACGAGCGAACGATTCATGCAGGCGGAAAAGTTTGTGATGGCCCAGCCGGAGGTGAAACGCTACTTCGGGGCCATCGGGGGTTTTGGCGGCGGTGAGGTGAACACCGGCATTCTCTTTGTGACGCTGAAGCCGAAGCAGGAGCGAGGTATCCGTCCGGGCCGCCGCTCTCCCATGAGCCAAGAGGAAATCATGGCCCTGGCGAGAAAAGAACTCAACTTGATTCCGGACACCAAGGCGAATCTGCAGGATCTCTCGACGATGGGATTCACCGCCCAGCGAGGGTATCCGATCGAATTTACGGTACGGGGCGGTAATTGGGATAAGCTTGCGGGCTACTCCCAGGAGATCATGCGCCGCATGAAAGAAACAGGCCTCATGGTCGATGTGGACACGGATTATCTTCTCGGTGTCACGGAGATCCAGGTGATTCCCGACCGGAAAAAAGCGCTTGAACGGGGGGTTGAGATGGACAAGCTCGCCGAGGCCGTGAACGCGCTCGTGGGCGGCGTTCGGGTCGGCAAGTACACGAAAGAAAGCAGGCGTTACGACGTGCGAGTCCGTTTGCAGGCGGCGGAACGTCTGGATCCTAAGATGATCGAATCGATTCAGATTTGGAATAACCGCGGTGAAATTGTGCGCCTCGCCGACGTGGTCGAGATTCGCGAAAAACCGTCGCTCATGAGCATCACGCGGCGCGGCCGGGAGCGCGCGATCGGCGTCTTCGCGAATGTCGCGCTTAAAAAATCACAAGCCGACGCGATCTCGGCGGTCGAGCGGATAGCGAAAGAAGCGCTTCCCGAAGGGTACCGCATCGTGATGAGCGGTTCTTCGCGTGAATTCAGGGAATCATTCGGATCGCTCTTTTTTGCCTGGGGCTTGGGAATTCTCATCGCCTATATGGTGCTGGCGTCCCAATACAACAGTTATATCCAGCCGACCCTCGTGCTATTGGCGCTGCCGTTCAGCGTGACAGGCGCGGCAGTCGCGCTTTTCTTGGCCGACCAGTCGCTTAATATCTACAGCATCATCGCGTTGATTCTTCTCATGGGCATTGTGAAGAAAAATTCCATTCTGCTCATCGAGTTTGCCAATGAAATGCGGCGAAAGGGAATGAACGCGAAAGATGCGATATTAGCGGCCGGTCCTGTGCGTCTGCGGCCCATTGTCATGACCTCGGTTTCCACGATCGCGGCGGCACTTCCGCCGGCTTTGGCGCTTGGGCCGGGCGCCGAAACACGCATGCCGATGGCGGTGGCCGTGATAGGCGGCGTGCTCCTGTCGACCCTTTTGACGCTTTTTGTGGTGCCCTGCGCTTACAGTTTGCTGGCAAATCTGGAAAGCAACAATTATTCGGACTTCGTGCAAGGAAAACATGAAGGTGGTCGGGTACTGTAGCTTCTACGGAACACATGCGACTTGAATATTTGTCCATATAGGTGTACACTTAAAGAGACAGAAGAAAAGGGGAGCTAAAATGCTTAAAGATATTCCGATCACGGAAGCACGGTATGAGCTTACCTCGTTGCCGGAGCGATTGAGCCGTGCGCACGAGGCCGTGACGATCACACGCCGCGGCAAGCCGGTGCTGGCTGTTTTGCCCTGGGATGAATATGAAGCGTTGGTTGAGACGCTGGAAATCATGGGCGACAATGACATGATGGCAGCCTTGGCGCAAGGCATCCGAGAGTTTAAGGAAGGTAAGGGCATACCCTGGGAGAAGGCTAAAGGGAAGCTGGGGTTGTGATCTATCGGATCGTTATAGAGCCCGCGGCTCTCAAGTCGCTTGCGGCCATCGGAGACCGCAGGGCGCAGGAGAAGATCCGTGAGCGTATCGATGCCTTAGCGCAGGCTCCTGAGCTTCAGGGCAAACCTTTGAGAGGGGAGCTTGCGGGATACCGGAGCCTTCGCGCGGCGGGTCAGCGCTATCGTGTTATTTATCGTGTTGAAAATATGAAAGTTTTGGTCGTCATCATTGCTTTGGGTCTACGTAGAGAAGGTGACAAAAAAGACGTTTACGCGCTTGCGGCTAAGCTCGTTCGCCTTCGGTTTATTTCATGAAGACACCCATTTGCTGTCTCGATTTGGAAGGGGTTCTTGTGCCTGAAATCTGGATTAAAGTTTCGGAAAAGACAAAAATCAGGGAACTGCGTCTTACCACGCGTGATATTCCCGACTATGACGCGCTGATGAAGCGCCGTCTGAAGATTTTAAGGCAGCATAAGATCAGGCTCCGCGATATCGAGCACGTGATCTCGAAGATCGAGCCGCTTTCCGGAGCGCGCCGATTTTTGGATAAACTGCGCGCCGAAACCCAAGTCGTCATTTTATCCGATACCTATTACGAATTCGCGATGCCGCTCATGAAGAAGCTGGGATACCCTTCGCTTTTTTGCAACTGGTTGTCGACAGATCCGGCGGGTTTTATCGCGAACTATCATCTGCGTCAGCCGAACGGCAAACAGAAGGCGGTGATCGGGTTGAAACGGATCGGATTTTGTGTCCACGCGGCGGGTGATTCTTATAACGACATCGCGATGCTGAAGGCCGCGGATAAAGCCGTTTTGTTCAACCCGCCGCCCCATATCGTCAAAGAATTCCCACAGTTTAAAATCGCAAAAAATTACAAAGAGCTCCTTAAAGCGCTTGGTTAAAATCCTTTCCTG
>Ga0155276_109_pt1 | contig 17009 bp, 10 predicted proteins | sample RifCSPhighO2_02_FD_106244 | JGI IMG/M metagenome (GOLD analysis project Ga0155276, IMG submission 106244) | Omnitrophica bacterium RIFCSPHIGHO2_02_FULL_51_18 | reverse complement strand
GTCATAGAGGCCGTAGTCCATATAATAATCCTGGAGCTTGCACTCGCCGGCCTGGTCGCACACGGGACAATCCAGAGGATGATTGGCCAAAAGAAACTCCAAGACTACTTGCTGGGATTCCTTGGCTTTCTGGGACTTCGTGTGAATAACCATGCCGTCCGCGACGCGCGTATCGCACGCGATAACCGTCTGGGGTATCTTCTCGACTTCCACCTGGCAGATGCGGCAGTTGCCGGCTATGGAAAGGCCGGGATGATAGCAGTAACGCGGCAGATCGATCTTAAGCTCGTCGATCGCTTCGATGACCGTGAGGCCGTCTTTGACCGTATAGGGTTTACCGTCAATCGTGATATTAGCCATGAATATATTTCTCAAACTCTCCCCTAAACTTCGTGATGTAGCTCTGGATCGGCCAGGCGGCGGCGTCCGCGAAAACACAGATCGTGCGGCCCTCCATGTTGCAAGCGATCGTCAGAAGTGTGTCGAGATCTTCCATACTGCCTTCACCGTTATAAATTCTTTTCACAATCTTAGTGGCCCACCCCGTGCCTTCGCGGCAGGGTGAGCACTGGCCGCAGGATTCGTGCGCGAAAAACTTGCAGGCCAACAAAAGCATTTTTACCATGCACGCCGTCTCATCCATCACGATGACCCCCGCCGAGCCGAGCATCGACCCGGCCGCTTTCAAGTCGTCATAATCCATTTTGACATCGATCTCATTCGCGGTGAGGATCTTCGCGGAAATACCGCCGGGAATAACCGCTTTCAGTTTCCTGTCTCCGAGAATCCCTCCCGCATGCTGATAAATAATTTCGCGAAGCGGTATCCCCATCGGAAGCTCGTACACACCCGGTTTTTTAACATGGCCTGAGACGCTGAATAAACGCGTGCCACCATTCGTGGGGGTGCCGAGCTTCACGAACCACTCGGCGCCGTTTTTTAAAATATGCGGCACGCAGGCGAGCGTCTCCACGTTATTGATAATGGTGGGACACCCGAAAAGGCCGACGGTCGCGGGAAAGGGCGGCTTAAGCCGAGGCAGTCCCCTTTTTCCTTCCAGGGATTCCAAAAGCGCCGTTTCCTCGCCGCAGATGTAAGCGCCGGCACCCCGATGAACCACGACATTCAGATCAAAGCCTGTTCCGAAGATTTTCTTGCCCAGATACCCCTTGGCATAAGCCTCATCCACGGCGGATTGTAAACGGCGGCACGGTTCGACATATTCCCCACGGATGTAGATGTAAGATTTGTGCGAACCTATCGCGAAGGCACTGATGATAATTCCCTCGATGAGTCCATGGGGATCGCGTTCCAGGATGTAGCGATCCTTGAAGGTGCCCGGCTCTCCTTCGTCGGCATTCACGACAAAATAAACCGGTTTTTTGTTGTCCTTTGGAATATACTGCCACTTCTTTCCGGTCGGAAAACCCGCGCCGCCCAGTCCCCGGAGATTGGAGGCTAAAACAGCGTTTGTCACTTCTTCGGGTTTCACCGAAGAAATAACCTTCTTCGCGGTCACGTAGGCGCCTCGGCTTTCGGCCACGCTTAGCTTCCACGCGTCGGGAATGTTGAAGTTGCGGGAGAGAATGAGATCAGTCATATTGAATTTTGACTTGTCATTTCGAGCGAAGCGAGAAATCTCATAAAGTCGTGTGATGAGATCTCTCGGTCGCCTACGGCGACCTCGAGATGACGTACAAGGTTTAGCCTGCTCATCGCTTTAGTGTATCCAAAATCTCATCTATTTTTTCTTCAGTCAAGTTCCCGTAGTACTTGTCCCCTGCCTGCATCATCGGTGCCTGCTCACAGGCGCAGAGACACTCGGCTTCTTCAAGCGAAAACAGTCCGTCTTTCGTGGTTTGGCCGTTTTCCACACCGAGCTTCTTCTTGACATAAGAACGAAGCTTCTCCTCTCCCTTCAAGTTGCAGCTTGTCCCCGTGCAAAAACGGATGTGGTTCTTGCCGACGGGTTTTGTATGGTACATCGAGTAGAATGTCACCACTTCTTTCACGTGAATCATCGGCACTTCCGTCCACTTCGACACCCATGCCTCCACGTCCGGCGTCACATGGCCCACCTTATCTTGCGCTAGGTGCAGAAGCGGTAGCACCGCCGCATGTTTCCTGTCATACTTCGCTAAAATCTTTTGCGCTTCGTTGTCTAGCGCACTAAGTGTGTTCATATTTCAACCCTTTTTTGTCATTTCGAGCGAAGCGAGAAATCTCATCAAGTCGTGTGATGAGATCTCTCGTCCCGCCATTCGGCGGGACTCGAGATGACACAACAACAAAGATTGCTTCGTCGTCGCTAGCGCTCCTCCTCGCAATGACATTCTTCGCATTATCGATCCAGCTCCCCGCCGATCATGTTCACCGACCCGAAGGTTGGCACGATATCCGCCACCATCTCGCCCGCCAAAAGTTTATGAAGCGCCCCCATGATCGGAAAACACGGCGGCCGCACGCGCACGCGGTACGGTTGGTCCGTCCCGTCGCTCACCACATAGAACCCCAGCTCGCCGTTGGCGCCTTCAACCGGAAAATACGCTTCGCCCTTCGGAGGCCTCAAGCCGTGACCGGCCATCACGAGTTTAAAATGGTTCATCAATCCCTCGATATTGCCATAGGTGTCTTCCTTGGCTGGCAACGCCACCCGCTTGTCATGCGAATAGACATTCTCGTGAAAGCCTTTCGTCGTTCCCTCCAGCGTCGGATCAAGATCCACTCTTGCGTTTTTGAAATCCTGCGTTCTGCCCATTTTGGCCTCATCCACCATTATCGCCGCCGGAATCACGTGGCCTTTAGTATCCACCATGATGTCACCCTTCGGCATCTGCTTCAACGCCTGCTCAATGATCCGCATGCTCTGCGCCATCTCTTCCATACGCACATAATAACGGTCAAGATTGTCTCCGTGCTCACCCACAGGAATATCAAAATCAAGTTTGTCATATACCAAGTAAGGCTGGGACTTTCTGACGTCATAATCCGCGCCGGTGGAGCGTAAAAATGGCCCCGTGATACCGTACGCAATCGCGTCCTCTTGGCTGATGAACCCGGTGTCTTTCATACGGTCGACAAAGATCCTGTTTTTATTCAAAAGCGCCTCCACTTCTTTCAACACGCCCCGGGTCTCTTGAATGGCCCAGAGGCACTTCTTCTCAAAACCCTCCGGGAGATCCGCTTTTAAACCCCCGACCCTCGCGTAAGAAATCGTAAGACGCGCGCCCGTCACGTCTTCGATTACTTCGTATAAATATTCCCTCGCTTTAATCATATAAAGGAAGACCGTAAACGCCCCCAGCTCCATCGCAGTGGCGCCAACGCAGGTCAAATGGTCCGTGATACGGGAAAGCTCGCTCATGATGACACGGATGTACTGACAGCGCTCAGGTGTCGTGATCCCTAAAATTTTTTCGACAGCCAGGCAGTAACCGATATTGTTGATAAGCGGTGAGACGTAGTTGAGACGGTCGGTGTAGGGAATCGCGTTATTGTAGGGTCCCTGCTCGCACATTTTTTCAAACGCGCGGTGAAGATAGCCGATCTCGACGTCGGCGTTCAGTATGGTTTCTCCGTCAAGCTCCGTGATGAGTCGCACGATGCCATGCATCGCCGGATGCGAAGGACCTATATTTAAGAGCATGGAGCGGCTTTCAGACACCTTGCGGTTAGATTCGACTGGCTTGCCCATTTAAATTGTGCCTCAAAAGTGTTCAAACGAAAACGTCATCCTGAGCCCATTCGCTTCGCTCAGGGTAAACTCCGCGAAGGATCTCGCCTTTTGAGATTCTTCGTCCCGTCGTTCGACGGGACTCAGAATGACGTTGTTTATTTATTCACTCGTCCTCGTAATTTGTCTTAGAATCGCTTCTTTGAGTCTCGGGTCGTCCGTCAGGGACATCGCCTTGACATAAAACTCGGCGGCCTTCTCAAGCTTTCTGTCTTGTTCATAAGCCATCGCGAGACTTAAGGCCGCTTTGAAAAAATGGGGATCCGCCGTGAAACTTTTTTCATAACACTGAATCGCCTTTAAATTGTCGCTCTTTTTGGCGTAAGACGTTCCCAAATCATGCCAGGCCACCGCGTCCTTAGGATTAACAATAGTCGCTTTGTTCAGGTGCTCGAGGGCTTTGGCGCTGTTGCCCTGCTCCTGGTACACATAGGCGATATTGGAATATGCAAAACTATTTTTTGTATCTGTTTTGATCGCCTGCTCATAAGCCTTGATGGCTTCGGGAAAATCCCTCAATTTGCCGTGCAAATTACCCAGCGTAAGATACAGGTCCGAATTCTTAGGGTCAACCCGGAGTCCCTGTTTATAAGCGCTGATCGCCTTCTGGGTTTCTCCCGACCCTTCATAGGCAAGGCCTAGCGCGTGGTAGCCGCTGGCTTTTTTGGGAGCCAGCTCCACCGCCTTGGCCGCGTTCACCACCGCGCGGTCAAAGTCCCCTTTTTCAGCGTACGCCAGCGCCAAATCCACATAAATCTCGCTGTTCCTAGGTTCCAACGCCTGGGCTTTTTTTAAGTTTTCAATCGCCTTGTCCCATTCGCCTTTTTGCGCGTAATTGATTCCCAGGCTCTGGGCCGCGTCAACATTTGTCGGATCTTCTTTTACGGCTTTCTCATAGAGCTCGGTGGACTGGGCCAATTGCCTTTGCGTATAAGCCCGATCCGCGTCCTGCATCAATGCCGCGCTTTTGTCGCTGGCCGCATAGACCAAATTTGAAAAGCATAAAACAATAATACCTACCCCCGTCATCCTGAGTCCGACATATTTTTGTCGGACGAAGGATCTCGTTCTTAGATTCTTCGTCGCTACGCTCCTCAGAATGACGCCTATGGCTCTCACTTTCAATTCACCGGCCCTACCAATGGTTGCCTTTTCGTGTAGGGATAATCCTTCCTCAACGGATGCCCCTTAAATTCCTCGTACATCAAAATACGTTTCAGATTCGGGTGCCCTTTAAACTGAATCCCGAACATGTCCCACACTTCCCGCTCGAGCCAGTTCGCCGCCGGCCAGACGGAAACCACGGAGTCAACCACGGCATCCGATTCCGGAACGCGGGTCTTGACAAAAAGCCTGCGGTTTTTGGAAAGCGAGAATAAATTATAAATCACCTCAAAACGAAATTCCTTCTCTTCCCAGAAAAGATAATCCACGGCCGAAAGGTCCATGAGCATCTCAAACCGAAACTCGGGGTCTGTTTTTAGGGTTGAGCAAATATTACGGATCCCCTCTTTTTTAACGACAATCACGTCGTCGCTCTGTTGCTGCAGAGTTTCGAGTACAAGGTTTGGAAATTTCTCCTTAACTTTTGATACAAGTTGCATAATTAATCTAATCTGTCATTTCGAGCGTAGCGAGAAATCTCATCAAGTCGTGTGATGAGATCTCTCGTCCGCCTGCGGCGGACTCGAGATGACACAATGGCTTGTTTTTCCCTACGTTCATCATACCTCCTGCCTCTGTTTCTGGATCTTCTCCTGCAATTTTATGAGCCCGTCGAGCACATTTTCAGGCCTCGGCGGACATCCCGGAATATAGACATCCACGGGGATGATTGTGTCGATGCCCTGCACCGTCGCATAGTTGTCATAAAATCCACCCGTGCAGGTGCATACCCCAAAAGCGACGACCCACTTCGGCTCACACATCTGGTCGTATATTCTTTTAAGCACTGGCCCCATCTTGTGGCTGATAGTGCCCACCACAAATAACACATCGGATTGTCTCGGCGAAAACCGGGGAAAACCGGCCCCGAATCTATCCACATCATAGTGAGAGCAGGAAGTGGACATATACTCCATGCCGCAGCAAGCGGTGATGAACGGATACTGAAAAATAGAATACTTGCGCGCCCACCCAATCGCGTCATTGAGCGTTGTGGTCAGAAAATTGAATTTTTCGAGTTTTACTTCTCCCATTCCAAAGCCCCTTTTCTCCAGGCGTAAGCAAAGCCGAGCACCAGCACCGCCATAAACGCGAACATTTCAATAAGTCCCGGCCAGCGGATCGATTTGAGCACGACCGCCCACGGGAAAAGCCACACGATTTCGACGTCGAAAAGGATGAAAAGCATCGCGAGCAGATAAAACTTCACCGAAAGCCGGGTCTTCGCGGGAAGCTCCAAAGGATTTACGCCACATTCATAAGGGCCGGACTTTGCCTCGGAACCCTTATTTTTCGGTCCCAACAACTTATTCAACAGCAAAATAAAACCCGCCAGGGACACGGAGATGAGGAAAGCGACCAATAAGCCGATGTATTCGCTCGAGTTTTCCATAATTTCTGATTATAGAATGCGTTCTGTGAAACCACAATTGAAATTAGTAAATACCGCCACGTGAACCAATATCCAAGACGTGAATCGTCCGCTTAGGCCTATTAATTTCATAGAGGATCCGAATCGAACCGGCTCTATAAGAATAACAACCCTCCCACTCTCCCAGCAGTTTTTTCGCCGAAACTGAGTCAGGATCCAGAGATAATTGATCAAAAAACCGGATAAGTTTCTGAGTCAACGCCTTGTGATGGCGCAGTTCTTTAAAACCCTTCTCGGCATGCTTATGAAAAATAAGTTCATAGGCCATCAGGCTGCAAGTTCCCCGCGCAGCACTTTCCAGGGTTTGCCCACGCCCTTTTTGACATCTTCCCTTGCTTGCCGCAACCGCTTTGTAAAAGCCTTGTCGAGGACGATCTCCAAGGTTTCCCTCATGCTCTCAAACAACTCATAATCCACCACCACGGCCGTAGGAACCCCCTTTCGGGATATCACATACTCCTCAAACAACGCGTGGGACTTTTGAACTATTTCCGGAAAATGTTTCCTGGCTTCGCTTAACGTATAAGTAGTCATGGTTTCCTCTCCTTGTACAATAAAGTGTACATTAAAAAAGACGGCCTGTCAACTGGGCAAAGCGTGGGCAAAGCGTGTCACTACCATGATTATGTCTTTAGTGCAGGCTGTAAGCAAAAACGCCGATAACTGTCATTTCGACGAACGAAGTGAGGAGAAATCTCGCTCTTAAAAGCGAGATCTCTCGTCGCTTCGCTCCTCGAGATGACACGGTTGGAGAAGCCTACCTGCACTAAAGTCATAATCATGATTGCTGGGCGGGGTTACGCGGCACCGCCTGTAGCCCGCATAACGGCTGCTGTAACCTCAAACAATAAGTCCCAATCGACCGGAATAGCCCTGAGGAAGGGGTAATTTTCAAGATCTGAATCGGGATCGAAGTTCTGTAACGCCTGAATCTCCTCTTTACGCAAGGAGCGTCCAAAAGCATCCTTTAAAAAAGACATGAGCCTCTCATTACGTAAAATCTGATCGGCGTTATAACGCGACAGGACATCTGACACGGCATCAAGCACCCACACAGGCACCGTATGGTAATTGCCACCCTGCCTGCCGGTCTCTACCGGCGTAATGCCAAAACCTCTGCCGGCGCCGCGCTCCGCCCTGTCGCGTATGTCATCTATCACCCGCTCCATGCCGGGCAAGGAAACCCGCGACAACAAATTGTGCAGCGAACCTTCGATCTCACCCTTAGGCGTGTCCTTATTGACTACATAGGAATAAACGACATTCCGCAAGTCACCCGGCAGGAGCCCGTTTAGACGAGAGAATTTCTCCATGATATGCGCGTCTTGGCTCACGAATAAATAAACGGTGGGTCTTAAAGGACTTGGATTCTGAACCAAGTGCAAGTACTTCCGATAGACCAACTCAAGCTGAAGTGTGTATTTTTCGGAATCGGTAACCGGGTCCAAACCTTTAACCTGTTCGGCGGGGTCGATGATAACCACACGCGTTTTGTTGAGCTCAGCGTTTGCGGCAGGCCTGAGGTCCGAAATGCCCTGTACCGTTCTTTCCCTGCGAAAGTATTCGGCGATGATCTGCATGGCCAGCCGGCCGCGGTCGTTCAACGCCTTGAGTTTAGCGTGCATCTCCGCCGGCTTGATGGATGCGAAAAGCTCCTCGTTTTCCAGCTTAGCAGCCGCCAAAACCTGATCGCTGATCGGCAAGACCCCGACGGGGTCTCCGAAAATCTTTCCTCCGACTAACTGGCTGGCTAAGAAAAATTCAAGCACCAGCTGGCCATGAACAAGTCTCGCCCGAACAAGCGCACCACCCACTTCTCCAAAATCATTCGCGAATATGCCTTTTTTAAGAAGCTCCCAGGAATTCAAAAGATACCACCGGGCGATCGGGACAAGGCCGGTGTCGGCGATGCGATTCACATCTGCCTGCGTGGAAATCTGTTTACCTGAAAGTCTCGAACCGGCGGCTTCCGCAAAAAGAAATGGTTTTTCCGAGACGTTTCCTGATCCGGCTTGCGCAGCCTCCGTTTTGGCGAACCGCGCGCCGCCAGTAAAAGGCTCCGCGGGCGGGTTGCCCGCTAAGAAATCCCTGACAACGGGATTGTCTATCGACGCCATGTCGATGAAAACCAAGCGGGGATTGTTGGGTTCCGTGCCGGATGCAAAACCGCTTTCCGCGCGGACGGCCGTCCCGAGCTCACTAACCGTCCATGAGTCGGCGCCCTTTTTTCTTTGATAAATAACCTTGCTTCCGTTGTCAGGGTTGAGAACTTGCATCATCAAATCGCCCTCCGTGGATTTTGAGGTAATGATGAGCAGGCGCCCTTTTGTTTGCCTGTTTTCAAACAAGACCATGTGACCATTGATCGCATAATAAATAGAGCCTGAAAGCCAGGCCCACGCGACGCGGGAGATTTTTAAAATAAAAACGGGCTCGTTTTGATTCCGAATATCCTTGGTGAGCCTAACCTGGGTCGGGCCGGCGAGCGGCACCCTCTCGGCCTTCTCGAACATCCGGATAAGTTCCGCGGCCCAATCCGTCCCGGCGGCCTCCCGCTCGAGCACCCGCTCGTTCAAGTCGTTCAAGGAGCTTGCCCCTTCATCCCGACCCGCGAGCCGTGCGCCAATGGGATTTCCTAAGACAGCCTGATGATTTGAACCCATCTTAGGCGGTAATTCAATCTGCCATAGATTAAATTCTTTTTCTTTCAAGTAGCCAGGAACGCTCACAGCTTTGCTCAAGGATTTGCCCCAGGGGATCTCCGGCACTAATCCGTTTGCAGGCGCCGAGAGCACAAGGTCATTATTCTTAGCAATCCTAACTAGTGCCTCCCTGAAACGAGGATCTTCCCTCAGCTTGCCGTTCCACCCCGGCCATTTGTCGATAAAGAGCGTTCTCCCGGCACCTTTTGATCCGGAAAACTGGGTAATCGGATCCGTTAAAAAATCACCCCTAAGAAGACGGATCGATAAATTGGCTCCCTTTTGACCATATCTTTTCTTCAGCGCCTGCACGGAATCGGCGAAATCCTGATAGGCCCGCTCATCCCTGTATAGATCATGCAGGTAGAGATTGTTTGCGTTCGGCAGCTGCTCGATCAAACGTTCCATAAGCGCAAGGTCCTCGACTCCGGCGGTGGGGTAAAATACATCGGACACTTCACTTGGCGATATACTGTTTCTTATTAATTCTGTCGCCAAATCAGGAAGTAGGTTCCGAGAATAATATGCCGTCATCCGCCTGTCCAACTGCCCATCATTTGGGGTCAAACCCCTAGATCCGTTAGCCAGCCGGGCGCCTGCTATAGAGAAGTCAGGCGCAAGACTCGCCTTCAATTTGGAGAGCCGCGCGCCGGCGGCTCGCTGCCGTCTTGCCAGTCTCCTCTCCTCGGCAGCCATCTTTTCCGTAACCGCTTTCCTGTAGAGCTTTGAAGCCCTTACCCACTCTTGCGCTTTGTCGTTTACCTGTTTATCGGTTACGGTAACCTTGGGTTTGCTGAAAATGCGCGACAACCATGTCCTTCTCTTATCCGTTAATTGAAGAAGTAAAAAATTAATATCCGCAATATTGCCCGTTGACATACTTAGATAGGTATTAGGATAGGTATTAGCGTAAGGATACTTTTGCCACACATAAGCCCAAAACAGCGCAAACCGTTTGGTGCCCGCGATTTCGCCGCAAACCCCGATATCCTTGGGGGAATTTGGGTGTTTTTGATTATATTGATCTACTTCGCTCACCAGCGCTTCCATAACTTCCAAAACTTCCGGCCTGAGCCTGGAAAATAGTAGCTCATTCGCGGGATCATCGCGACTGACAACGATTGTCTGATTGAGCCCCAGAGCCTGAATTTTTTTCGTATAGGCCTCCGATAGGATTCCGGAGGTGAGATCGTTTGTCCCCACGCTTAGGAAACGAATTGAAGGGTGGTTTAGGATGTCTTTCACATTACGGACAGCCTCCGGATTCTCCACCATCGCGCCAAATTTTATTGCATTTTTATCCACTTTCCTCGCCCGTGGCTGTCCCTCCAACACACCGTTGGCAATCAAAAGCGCTTCTTTTAGCGCCCCTTTTTCTTCATCAAAGACAAAATCGAGGTCTTCCCTCCCGCGGACCATAGGAAACATCACTCCCACCTTAGGCTTCCGCCCTTTGAGCAGCCCGAAGGCAATATAGAAGGAGGCAAGGTGTTCGATGAGCGCTCTCCGTCCCAATGGGGTTCTATAAAAGTTAAAACCCGACACACTATCGATTTGTTCGTAGGTCGCCTTGAGAGGATCTAACTGGTTCATTTCCATGATCTCATTTAATATTTCACGATTGGTATCATAGCCCAGATCGATGGTGCGAAAAACAACTGTCTCACCGCTTAAGGCGGCACTGTTCAAAATCTCTAGGTTTTCCAATACAAACTCAGTCCGAAGTTCCTCGACAACCACCTCGATGGGCACACCTTCGCGGATCGGGCGTAGCACTTTATCCAAAATAAGCTGTACCACTCTGGGACTGACTATTTCAGTCCTTATCAGACCAACGCCCATCGCGCCCTTGCGGATCGCCATCCGAGGATCGTCCTGGACCGTCAGGTTCGCGTACAAAGGAAAATCTTTGGCGTGATGTTTCTTGATCACCTTGGCCGCCATTTTTTTATAAAGATCTGCGCGACGCGCCTCCTCTAAACCCTTCATTAAAATGCCCTCATCCGGGTTGATATAAGCGCCGCCCGATCTATTTTCCGTCTCACCCATCAACAAGATCGTATCACCCGGTTTCACACGCTCCAATTTGTCGGCCATCTGTTCATTATTGACAATAAGGACAGCCGGCGGATTGTCTTTGCCTTGAGAAACGATCACCCAGTGCGTGTTGACAGTCGCAGCGGCCGTAGGAGCTACGATAATTAATTTAATCTTGGACCCATAACGCTCCCATATCTCATTAAAGATTCCGACGTTAGTAGGATCCCTCACGATCAGGGCCATATCCTCCAAGCCGTCTACGCCAAGGATTTCATGCGTCGCAGCGCCTTCACCGCTTCTTTTTTCGATAAGCTTTGCGATGATTTCTTTATACGTATTGATCATGTCGTCAAAGGTCGAACGCATCGCCTTATTGGTCAGACCACGCCTAGTCTTATAAAGTTGAATCAAAACATTCTTATATATCAGGCCGGCAAAGGTCCTGTTTTCTCCAATCATTTTTGCCGCGGTACCACGCCTGGCACTCTCTGTTTTAAGATAGGCTTCGTTAATGCTATGGGCACCGCCAGTGACCACCTCCAGATGGTATTTCAGGAAGCTAACAGTGTCCTTGGATTTCTTAATTTCGTCCTTAAGCCGTTGTGTCAGAATTTTATTTTCATGGATCCGTCGACGAACATCGGTGACTGCAACGCTTTTTTCATTTCGTAATGCCTTATCTCCCTCGATATCCAGATGGCGTCTCTCCCGCAACCGTTTTAAATCATCTCTCGCATGTGCTAATTCGGCGGCTAAATCGGCACCGATCGCCCCATAAACAACCAATTGGTGTTCCCTATTAGCAATCATCCGCTCGATATCCGCGATCATCATGGTGTATTTTTTCTCAAAGTAATCGACTACTTCTTTGGCTATTTTGATTTCCAACTTCGCTCTTTTACTTTTTTGCGAGGGGGTTATGTCTCTCTCGGTTTCCGGATCGAATAACTTCACCGAGACAAGCGACTGCAGACGCGCCTCATCCAACATTTTGTCCAGAGCCTCTGTGGAAACGCCGCCTTGCCAGGTGGACTCCCGAGACTGATAATAATCGTACAGCAGCCGGGTAATAAGCAATGCTAGGGGACTTGTTAGAGGACCCGGGGAATGTCTTCTTTCTTCCATGTACCGTCCAATAGCGCCGGATATTGTCGTTAAATACTCTTTTATCTTTGTTGCCTCCCCGCCACGGTAAGCGCTTGAAACCGCTTCACTCACACGCTCCACGATCTCATTAAATTGACTCATCTCCTCATCATACCGCCCCCTGTCGAACGAATACAGAATCTCCTCTACGGAACGCGGTGAAAATATGGCCGCCCGGCCTTTCACGGCGCCTTTATTTTGTACAATGTCCCCCGAAACAAAATTCTCTTCGACAACCGCCGCGCGGGCGCCAGTCCATGCACCCCTGGGGTGCATTTGTGCAGGATTGTTACGCTCACGTTCAAGATCGTCCATCACTGCCCGGACGTAGAACGCGTTTTCCTTCGCGATTTCTTTAAGCTTCTCCGGAGTAAATTTTTTATCTTGGGCAAGCCGCGCGCCAAGCGGCATCGCCGCGCGGGCCCCGGATTTTTCTCGTAATAATAAAAATGGCTGCGATGCCAACTCGCCCAAAGTAATGGGGTTGGCCAAACCCATCCTGCGATAATCTTTTTCTTCGATCCAAGTCCCAACCTTTACGGTGGGCTGAAGCACATTATCAGCATCGAATACTCCCCGCTGAGCATCGAATCCGGTAAAAAACCGAGCGGCTTTCACAAAGTAATCGTGCATGATCTTGGTGTGTTCCAACGGCATCGTCCTGTTCCACATCTTCCCCCACATACGAAAAAGACCCCCTCCCATTACCATGATGCGGGGAGGTTCTAACACCACTCCCATAACCTTGCCCTCCCCATCAAACTCGATATAACCTCTTACCATCCGGCTTATATCGCGCTTATTTCGATTAAATAAATAATTGTGATTTAAACGTTTGCTGTAACTCAACGAGCCCCGATGAGGATTTATAGAATCTACGATTATTCCAAAACTGATCGTCTGGGATAATCTCAATTTTATTTTTCCGGATTCTTTACTAAAATTTGGAACTTGTCTGGACATATATTTATCAATTTTTTCAATATACGAAGAGTCGACCTGACGATCCGCCATCCGCGCGCCGACGGGCGTGCCGCGTGGTCCGCTAATCTTGACCTCGCTTTCCGGGACAACAACAGGGCTTAAGCTACCGCGGATACGAGATTCGAATTCCTGCAGATCCGGAGGAATATCCAACCACAGCTCAAATTCATCGACCTTGAACCTTCCGTTTCTTGCCCGGGGAAACGCTCCTCTGCGGCGATGTTTTTCACGTATCCGGTTCGTGTCATCCTTATGCACGGCGGATGACACTCTCATGGCCTTTACCCAGTAAATGCGCGGATCAAGCTTCCCGATGGCCTGGGCCACCGCGTACAACCAGCCCGCCTTGTTCTCGAGCTGCACTCGAACGACACGACGGCGGTAATCTGCCCGAACCCATGGCGTCCCTCTCAGAATTTTGATATCGGGGATTCGCTCAAGAGCCCGCTGGATAACCGCCAGCTTATCTATGCCAAGGCGTTGGCTTAGCGTAACCGTGATGGGCATTCTCGTGTTCTGGGGCACCACGATCGAAGCAATATTCACCTTTTCAAACGCTCTCAGCACTGCCAAGACAATGCCGGACCGGTCATGTTTGTAATCCACCTCAAAAACAGGATACCCCTCGGCTGTCCATTTTACGGAAGCATCCATGCAGGCTTCCTGTGACAGCATATCAGCGACGACGGTATCGGAGATTTGCCCTATGCCCACTTTGGCAAACAAAATCTCTTCGGAACCTACCCAAAGTTTCGGGAAAACCCCCAACACCGCCTCCGCTCTCATCCGGATCTCCTCCCGGCTCAAGTACTCGACGGGCTGGCCCATTACGTCCGCAAGCTTTTCCTTGCCTTCCGTCGCCGCGGATGATCTTATGAGTTCTCTGGTATCGTGGGGCATCTCCCGCAAACCCTCACTATAAAAAATAAAAAACTCGTCCGTATTCAGAAACCCTAGCCGCTTCGCAACCGCCTGCAGATACCTCTCGTCAATCGGCATCCCTGAGCCCACCCAATGCTCTCGCAAAAAATGTTTTCTGCCTTGTTTGATAAGGTCATCTTTTTCAACGCGCGAAAGCTGTAAGTAAGTCTTTTTACGGCCGCCGGCCAATTGATATGGATGACTAAAAAGAATCGGCCGCAGTGTCCTGGAGCTCGCCAGGATCCTGTCCGGAACCCCCATCTGTCTGGTCTGGACCGCCAAAAAAACGGCGCCGTTTTCCAGTGAGTTTAACGGGTCCAGGGACTTCCCCGGCTTGCCGAGTTCGACTCCTCCCTCTTTAACCTTCACCTCGACAGGTGAAAAACTATTGGGAGTCGCGCCGGAAGGATTCAGCGCAACCGCGTAGGCCGCATCGCTTGGTTTCGCCCCTGAAGGCAAGTGGAAGGGTGAAAACGATTTCCTGTCACCGGTAACCCTGTCACCGGTAACGGAGAGAAATACACGGCCGGCCAAGAGATTCTTCAGACTCTCGAAATCCTTATGAATATCCTTTGTTGGCCTGAACACCTGAAGCAGACGAAACCGCTGGCTCCTCAATTCGGGAAACTTATTGGTGTTGTACTTCCAGTGAGCCCTATTGCCATAGCGGTATCGCTCATAGTTCTCTTTATCCATCACGAATATCGAATAGGGCCTCTTCTCAACCGTCCCGTCGCGTTTGTACAATTGGAACCCGGCAAATCCGTTGGTCTCAAGGCGGTAGACGCGCGTCTCTCTAAGCGTCTGAAGGCCCGTATAGTGTTCCAGTTGATTGCGGATATACGCCGCTTCCTCGGGATGATTCGTGATAACAAACACACCGTTATAATCAAGTATTTCGCGCTCTTTAAGCATAATGGAAGGGATGCTTTTGACTCTTGCAATAATCCGGACAATCACCGCAGAGGGGTAGTACCCGGCGTCCCGAATCAAAGGATCAAGATACTCGCCTATCTCCCGGCCCATCTTTTCAACCAATTCTTCCGCCTCGGCGCGTCCGACTTTATTTGTTTCCACCAGTTGACCTTCGGCCGCTTTGTATCCGACTGGGTTCTTCTGACGGAACGCTGCGTCTTTCAGAGCCTCCGCTACTTGTTCGTAATCAAACAGGGCTGCGAGCGTCGAATCGACGTGCAGAGTCCTCCGAATGACATAATCCGCCTCCTGAGGCGTGAGCATTTTTATTGTGGCGAGTTGATCGGCAAACACAAGAAACAAAACCTCAGGGTCTTTTATCCGGGCAAGGATATTGCCGATCTGGCTCTCTAAGGTCTCAGGGTCTTTGACAACCATCTCTCCGGTGACAGGATCCAATTCCATGACCGGATTGTAGGGAAGGTTTTGGATGGCGTGGAAATTCTCCACAAGCGTCCAAATCTTACCGTTCGGGAGTTGTTTCTTTAGGGATTCGCGATCTCTCAGATTCGTTGGCCAGTCGACAACGTGCAGCCATGCGGCCGCCAGCACTTCATCGGAAAAAGTCAAATGGTACACCGTTCTCATTCTTCGAAGTTCTTCAACGACCCTCTCAGCGTGCGCGTAATAATTTTCGCCCGAGGAAAACAATTCACTCCTCCTTTCGTACGCAAGCGCCTTCGCCCGGGTCAATGCCTCAACGCCATTAATTTCCCCGTTCCTCGAATTCTGCCCCGCCATCCGCGCGCCGAGTTTTCTCATCATGCCCTTTTCCTCCGCGTCCACTTCAGATATCGAAATACCATATCCTAGAAAAATACTGTTGTTTGGGACTGGCTGATGAGTGAAAACGATGTAATATCCTCCCCCCTCCCAGACAATGGTGCCTTGGCGCCATTCCCCCTCTTCTTGCTCTTGCACTTCTTCTAGTTCTTGCACCTCTACCTTGTCGCCGACATTAAATGGCCGCGTCGATGGACTCGCCGCAATCACTTGGATATTTTTAAGCTCTTTTTGGGGAACGGTTTTCCTTTCCGTTTTAGGCTTTTTCTTTTTGGTAAGAAACGCGTCGAAATCAGGAACCGTTAAGAAAACAAGCTTTTTTCCGACCTCAATAATCACTCCCTTTTCACCAGAATAACTTATCAGATCTCCTGCTTGTATTGGGGGGCCCGATCGCACGGCCACTTCGGGGGCCGTTGGTTTCATGGTTTTTTTCGGGACTTTAACAAACTCCGTATCGATCCGTGGAGTGGTATCCTTGAAAACAAGATCCGTTGGTCCAATCTGCGCCATTAACGAAGACGGCTCGCCAAGCAAACCCGACCGGTTATTTTTATCTATCCTTACAAAAGCATGGGCTTGATCTTGCAGTTCGTGCGCCAATTTTTGGAGATCTCTCTTTGTAAATTTTTTTCTGTTTAGCGTTACCATGACAACGACTTCATCGAGGGCCGGAAAAGCCCTTTCCAAATGGTAAGCGTCGATTCTGTCGGGGTCTTCATTAAATACAAAAGTGACGGCGCCTTGTTTTTTCAATCTGCCCTGTTCAATTCGTTCGCCAAATCCTTCAATCAGTGAGTGGATTTCCGCCCCACGCGCGCCCGACACGGGGAGCGTCGGCGATTCAATTCCGCTGGTTGGTTCTTCCTTTTTCTTTGTGGGAATCTGCGGAAGTTTTCTTACTTTTTCATCAATCACCCTTAAAACCGCACCGATGAGGCCATCCAGATCTTCTCGCAACTCAGGATCCGAGGTATTTCTTAGAACTTTCAATAGAAACTCTCTCACGCCGGGAAGCTGCTCTTCGGAATGCCGGGTAAACTCCTTAATCGCGAGTCTTTTCAGGACATCTGCCGGCACAGCGTCCAGTATTTCTCGAGGATCACGCTCCACGTCCTTCAAACTGGAT
>Ga0155276_155_pt2 | contig 17104 bp, 14 predicted proteins | sample RifCSPhighO2_02_FD_106244 | JGI IMG/M metagenome (GOLD analysis project Ga0155276, IMG submission 106244) | Omnitrophica bacterium RIFCSPHIGHO2_02_FULL_51_18 | reverse complement strand
GAGGTCCACGACCTCCGGCTCGCAAGCCGCGCTGTCAATCACGGTCCGCCCCCGAGCCATCACCGCGGCCATCAGGGTATTGGCCGTGCCGAGAACACTGGAACCGAACGCACCGCCCAGATACACGCGCGCGCCTTTTAACTTTTTTAACTTGGCCTTTATGTAGCCGTGTTCAAGCGCCACATCCGCGCCCAGCGCGCGTATCCCTTTCAAGTGAAGATCAATGGGTCTGGGACCGATCACACAGCCGCCCGGCATCGAAACCTGGGCCTGACCGAATCGCGCCAGGAGAGGCCCCAAAAAGCAGATGGAGCCTCTCATCGTACTCACGAGCTTGTAGGACAAGAGCGGCGCGCTTACACACGAAGGATCCACGGTCACCGTGTTTCCTTCATGCTGCACTTTCGCACCCATCAGTTTCAGAATCTTCACCATCGTAAAAACGTCCGCTACTTGCGGCACGTTTTTCACGACGGAGGTTTCTTTGGAAAGAATCGTAGCGGCCAAAATCGGGAGCGACGCGTTCTTCGCGCCGCTTATTTCCACGACCCCTTCGAGCCGCCGGCCGCCTTCAATAACCAGCTTATCCATAAATTCACCCGTCATCCTGAGGAGCCCGCCATGAATCTTGGCGGGCGACGAAGGATCTCGTTTTGAGATTCTTCGGTCGCCTGCGGCGACCTCAGAATGACGTCCTATTCTTTTTGTACCCTTAAAACCCTGTTGATCCCCGTCGCGTCTTTAATAAAACTCAAATTCTTGTACTTTTTATTTCTTAAAATATTCTCCCGTAAAACTTCCGACTGTCCCGCGCCGATCTCCATTAAAAGCCAGCCGCCTTCTTTCAGGAATCCGGGCGCCTGCTCCAAAATAGAATCAATGACTCGGGTTCCTTCGTGGCCGCCGTCCAGAGCCAAACGCGGCTCTTTCCGGACCTCCCGCGGCAAACCCGGAATGTCTTCCTCCGGCACATAGGGCGGATTTGAAACGATCACATCCCAGCTTTCCTTTCGCCGAAGGTAAAACGCCCCAAAAAGATCGCTTTTCACAAGCCTTATCTTTTTCTGTAACCCATGCAAATACAGGTTCTTACGGGCTATCCGAAGCGCCGCCGAGGAAATATCAAGAGCCGTCATTCTACAGTCAGGACGCTCGCATGTCAAACTGACAGCAATACATCCAGAACCCGTACCGATCTCCAAAATTTCAGGTCCGTTTGCTGTCATCCCCGCGCCCGCCAGAAAAACGGTGGGTCCGTCAATTTGGCGGGCGCGAGGATGACATTTATAATAGGTGTTCAAAATTTTAAGCGCTTCTTCCAACAAAACTTCCGTTTCTGGCCTCGGAATCAACACATCAGGGCTTATAAAAAAATCGAGGCCTGAAAATGAGCGTTCTTTCAAAATATAAGAAAGTGGCGTGCCTTTAAGACGCGTGCGAAGCGCCCAGTCTATCTTTTTTTTGGCCGAGCGCCTGAGCGTTTTCTCGCCCGCAAAAAAATCAACGCGGCCGATGCGCCCAAAATGCCTGACAAGATCCTCGGCCTCCGCCTGTGGAGACAAAACGCCGCCTGAGTCGAGCCGCTTTTCAATCGTTTTCAAAAATAAAATATTTTCCTGAAGCGGGGTCACGCCTTCCCCAGTTCCTCTTCATACAACGCGTCCACGAAAGGCGCGATTCCGCCTTCCAGCACCGCTTCAAGATTATAAATCGTGAGCCCCACGCGGTGGTCCGTCACGCGCCGGTCCTGAAAATTATAAGTGCGTATCTTTTCGCTCCGGTCGCCGGAGCCCACCTGCTCTTTCCGCGCTTTGGCGATCTCGGAGTCCCGTTCATGGGTGATCTTTTCGTAAAGCCTGGCGCGCAGCACTTTCATCGCCTTCTGTTTGTTCTTAAGCTGCGACTTCTCATCCTGGCAGCTCACGACAAGCCCGGAAAGAACATGCGTGATGCGCACGGCCGAGTCGGTGGTGTTCACGCTCTGCCCGCCGGGGCCGCCGGATCGAAACACGTCGATTTTAAGCTCCTCCGGTTTGATCTCCACGTCCACTTCTTCGGCCTCCGGCAAAACGGCGACCGTTACGGCCGACGTGTGTATGCGGCCCGAGGCCTCCGTCGCCGGCACGCGCTGCACGCGGTGCGTGCCGCTTTCAAACTTAAACTTGCCATAAGCGCCTCCGCCGTTCACGGAGACAATGACCTCCTTAAAGCCGCCGGCTTCGTTCGGCGATGAAGAGAGAATTTCAAACTGGAAGCCCAGCAATGCCGAGTACCGGGAGTACATGCGAAGAAGATCGCCCGCGAACAACCCCGCCTCAAGGCCCCCGGTGCCCGCGCGAATTTCCAAAATCGCGTTTTTAAGCAGTTTCGGGTCCTCCTGAATCAGGAGCCCCTCGATTTCATGAACGATCTTTTTCCGTTTTTCCTCCAAGGACTCGAGCTCGCGCTTGGCCATCGACTGAAATTCTTCAGTCTGCGCCTTATCGCCGAGGATATGCCGAGCCTCCGCCGCTTCGCCTTGAATTTTCAGGTACTCGCGATAGAGGCGGACGGTCCTCTCAAGATTTTTGTACTCCCGGCCCAACTCCTTTACGCGCGGCGTATCCTGCGAAATGACCGGGTCCTGGAGCTCGCGCTCGACTTCCTTGAAGCGTTTGACCTTTTCTTCGACCTTCTTTAAGAAACGCATGGTATTTTTTTCTTGTCATTCTGAGCGAAGCGAAGAATCTCATATTTTGAGATCCTTCGGCGACAACGTCGCCTCAGGATGACGTCTGCTTCGGCAGTCGTCACTTCTTTGCGTAGCGTTTCTGGAACTTCTCCACGCGGCCGGCGCTGTCCACAAACTTCTGCTTGCCGGTAAAGAACGGATGGCAGCTAGAACAAATTTCGACGCGTATGTTGGCTTTTGTTGAACGCGTATGGATTACGCTGCCGCAAATGCAGGTGATCGTCGTGTCCTCATACTTCGGGTGAATCGTGTCTTTCATGTCATCTCCATTTAATAAAAGCGTTAAGCGTCAAGTTTTTCCCTTATCGCTTACCCCTTAACGCTTATCGCTAAATTATTGCGCCTTATTCATGTTTTTTAAGAAATCTTTGTTGCTCTTTGTCTTTGAGACCTTCTCGATCAGAAGCTCCATCGCCTCGGTCGAGTTCAACTCATTCAGGACTTTCCTCAAGATCCAGGTCTTCGCAAGGTCCTCCCCGCTCACCAACAGTTCCTCGCGGCGGGTGTTGGACTTCTTGATGTCGATCGCCGGGTATATCCTGCGTTGGAACAGGTTCCGGTCAAGTTGAAGTTCCATGTTGCCGGTGCCTTTGAACTCTTCGAAGATGACTTCATCCATGCGGCTTCCGGTGTCGACGAGTGCTGTGGCGATGATCGTGAGGCTTCCGCCTTCCTCGATGCACCGAGCGGCGCCGAAAAAGCGCTTCGGCTTATGAAGCGCATTCGAATCGACACCGCCTGAGAGAATCTTCCCTGAGTGCGGCACCGTCGTATTGTAGGCGCGCGCGAGGCGCGTGATGCTGTCCAAGAGAATCACGACGTCCTTATTGCATTCGACGAGGCGTTTCGCCTTCTCGATCACCATCTCAGCCACCTGCACATGCCGCTCGGCCGGTTCATCAAACGTGGAACTGACGACCTCCCCTTTCACCAATCGCTGCATGTCCGTGACTTCTTCCGGACGCTCATCGATCAGAAGCACAATCATGACCGCTTCCGGGTGATTGAGCGTGATGCTGTTGGCGATCTTCTGGAGAATGACCGTCTTGCCGCTGTACGGAGGTGCGACGATCAGGGCCCTCTGGCCTTTCCCGATCGGCGTCAGAAGATCAATGATACGGGTCGAGACTTCGTCGGGCGCGGCTTCCAACTTCCATTTTTCTTTCGGATAAATCGGCGTGAGGTTATCAAACAATATCTTCTCCTTACTGCCGTCTTCCGGAGAATCAAAATTCACCTTCTCGACCATCAGCATCGCGAAATAGCGCTCGCCTTCCTTCGGCGGGCGGATCTGGCCCGAAACGGTGTCACCGGTCCTTAAATTGAACTTCCGGATCTGCGACGGCGACACATAAATGTCGTCGGGGCAGGGCAAATAGTTGTAATTGGGCGAGCGCAGGAACCCGAAACCGTCCTGAAGGATCTCCAGCACTCCTTCGCCGGTCATCACGCCGCCGTTTTTCTCCTGCTGGGAGGACGAGAGGATCTTAAAGATGAGATCCTGCTTCTTAAGGCCGCTCACGCCGTCGACCTTCAGGTCATGGGCCAGCTTCGCCAATTCGGGCATTTTCATTTTTTTGAGTTTTGCGACATCGATATCCATCTTAACTGCTTCCCTCCGTGTTTAGTCTTGGGTCTTGTGTCGTGAGTCTTGAGCAGATCTTCTTGCTCAAGACTCACGACACACGACTCACGACAATCTATTGTGATTTGATTTTATTTTTGCTAAGACCTCTAAAACCTTTTTCTTAAGTTCCGGCTTGGATCCGTTGTTCTGAATCACAAAGTCTGCCAGCCTTTCCTTTTTCTTAAGCGGCCACTGGCTCGACAAAATCTTCCGGGCAAGATTCTCCGGAACCCCCTTTTTTTTGGCGCGCGCGATCATAACCGGGAGCCTGGCGCTCACCACGACGGTTACGTCCGCGAGGTTCCGCATTTTGGATTCAAATAAAAGCGGCACGTCCAAAACCAGCACTCCTTTCCGGCGCTTGGCGCTGTAAATCTCGCGGATAAAATCGACGATGACCGCCGGATGAATCAGCGTGTTCAGCTTATCAAGCTCTTTTGGCTCGTCGAAAACATGCCGGGCGAGCTTCTTTCTGTCTATCTGGCCGTTGGGCGCCAAATACTCCCGGCCGAACAATTTAAGAACCGCTCGATACACGGGCTTGCCTTTCCGAATCACTTCCTTGGCTGCAAGGTCAGCGTCCAGAACATGCGCGCCTTGTGTTTGAAGAATTCTTGCCACCTCGCTTTTGCCGGAAGCAAGGCTCCCGGTGACACCAATCACGATCACGACTTCAACATTTCCTCATAAAATTTCTTGTACTCTTTCGCGCTGTGTCTCCACGAAAAATCGGCCCTGAGGCCGCGGCGCCTCAACGCCCGGAGGCGTCTCTTATTTCGAAACGCGGCGATCGCGCGCCCGATCGCCTCTAAAAGCTTCTCCGGAATCCTCTCCTCAAACAAAAATCCGTTCCCCCTCTTCGGGTCCTTATCCGCATCCACCAGAGTGTCGGCAAGACCCCCCGTTTTTCTTGCCACCGGAATCGTGCCGTACCGGAAGCTGATCATCTGCCCGAGCCCGCACGGTTCAAAATAGGACGGCATCAGAAAAAAATCGGCACCCGCGTAGATCCGATGCGCATCGACGGCGTTAAACCCGAGGTAAATCGCGCTTGTTTTCGGATGCCGCTTTCCGATATTCACGAACGTCGTGTGGTAAACGCCGTCTCCTTCTCCCAGGAGCACAAACTGGACCCCCAGTGATAAAAACTTGTCCGCGATCTCCGAAAAAAGCTCCAGGCCCTTTTGCTCGGCAAGCCGCGTGACCATCCCGAATAGCGGAATGTCGGGGTTCACCTCAAACCCGCAGGATTTCTGGAGATCTGCCTTGCAGGCGTCCTTCCCGCTCAGATCTTCCACGGAATACCGCTTTTTGACTTTCTTGTCGGTCCCGGGGTTCCATAGGTCAAAATCAATGCCGTTCAATATTCCCTTCACCGGCACCGGGCGGTCCGCAACCACTCCGTCGAGCCCGAAACCAAACTCACGCGTTTTGATTTCCTCCGCATACGTGGGGCTCACGGTGTTGACGCGGTCCGCAAAAATAAGCCCGGCCTTAAGCAAATTTACTTTTCCGTAAAACTCAAAACCGTCGACCGAAAAAAGGCCGGCGTCGAGCCCAAGCTCTTTAAACTGGTTTCCCGGGAAATGGCCCTGGTAAGCCAGGTTGTGCACGGTCAGCACACTCTTTGTCTTCTTAAAAAAAGCGTCCGCTAGAAACCGCGTTTTAAGAAGCACCGGTAAAAGCGCGGTCTGCCAGTCATGCGCATGAACGATGTCCGGCTTGAAACCGATTTCCTTCGCCAAAGAAAGCGCCTGATTGCAGAAAAACGAAAAGCGCCGGAGGTTATCGTGATAATCGCCTCTCTCGTTGCCGTACACGCCGGCGCGGTTAAAAAACTTCTCATGCTCGATAAAGAAAATTGAGACGTTTTTCGAGGGCTTTTTCCTCTTCGCCTGGAGGCCCCGGTAACGCGGCATCATGACAGCGCTCCGGACGCCCAGCTCCCCGAGCGCAAACGGCAGCGAACCCGTCACGTCCGCAAGGCCGCCCGTCTTCACGAACGGCGCAACTTCGCTGGCGCAGAACAATACCTTCATAAGTGGTAAAGTGGTAACCTAGCCAAGATAGACTCGGTGGTAAAGGGACAAGAAGACTCGGTGGTAAAGGGACAAGAAGACTTGGTGTTAGCCAGTCCTTTTATCACCAACCCTTGATATGTCTTTACCACTCTACCACCGACCCATTTTTTGTATCTTTACCACTTACAACTAACCGGTTTCTTCCATGTCTAACCAATTTGGCCCGACCTTGACCGACACTTTCAGCGGCACCTTGAACGACACCGCTTCCTGCATTTCCGGGACGGCAATGTCCAGAAGGCTTTTAAGTTCCTTCTTCGGCGCCTCAAACATCAGCTCGTCGTGCACCTGCAGAATCATCCGCGAAGAAAGCGCCTTTTTCTTCAACACGTCCGCGATGCGCACCATCGCAATCTTTATAATGTCGCTCGCGGTGCCCTGGATCGGCGCGTTGATCGCGGTGCGCTCGGCGAAACTCCTGATTTGCGGGTTCTTCGATCGAATGTCCGGAATATAACGCCGGCGCTTGAAAACCGTCGAAACAAAACCGTCTTTCCTCGCCCTCTCCAATGTCCCGTCAAGATACTTTTTAATCCCCGGATAACGGTCAAAGTACTGTTTGATAAAATCGCGCGCGGCTTCGTTTGAAATGCCGAGGCTCTTCGCGAGGCTGAATGCGCCCATGCCGTAAAGAATCCCAAAATTGACCGTCTTCGCCGAATCGCGCATCGAGCCGGTCACTTGCTCCGCGGGCACGTTGAAAATAAGCCCGGCCGTGTGCCGGTGGATATCCACGCCCTCCCGGAAAGCGTGAATAAGCTGCTTGTCCTGCGCCAGATGCGCGAGCACCCTCAGCTCAATCTGCGAATAATCCGCGGAAACCAGCACATTCTGCTTGGATTCCGCAACAAAAGCCCTCCGGATCTTGCGCCCTTCTTCTGTCCTTACGGGTATGTTCTGCAGATTAGGCTCGCTGGAAGAAAGCCTCCCGGTGGCCGCCACTGTCTGGTTAAAAGAAGTGTGAAGCCGGTGGGTCTTCGGATTCACCAGGAGCGGAAGGGCATCCACGTAGGTAGATTTCAGCTTCGAAAGTTCCCTGAATTTCAATAACGCCTTCGGAAGGGAATGGATTTCGGCAAGCTCTTGCAGAACCTCGACGTCGGTGGATGCCCCGGTCTTGGTCTTTTTTACCACAGGAAGCCCCAGCTTTTCAAATAAAATCTCTGCGAGCTGTTTCGGGGAGTTGATGTTGAATTCGCACTTGGCCTCTTTGTGGATCTGTTGGGTGAGGCTGAAAAGCGCCTTTTCCATTTCCGAGGAAATTTCCTTTAAGAACGGCTTGTCGATCGCAATCCCCGCGTATTCAATGTCCGCCAGCACCGGAACCAGCGGCATCTCGATTTCCTCAAATAAGCGGAACGAATCTTTTTCATCCAGCTTCCGCTTCAAAATTTTTGACAGGCGCAGCGTAATGTCGCTGTCCTGGCAGCCGTATTTGTAAACGCGCTCCAAGGCGGCGTCCTGCATCGAAATCTGCTTGGCGCCCGAGCCTATCAGTTCCTCAATCGAAGTAAGCCGCAGGCCCAAGTGCTCCATGGCAATCGCGTCCAGGTTATGCCGCTTCTTGTCGGGATTCAGGCAATACGAAGCAACCATCGTGTCAAACGCGATGCCGCGAAGTTCGATCCCGAAATTTTTTAAAATATTCGTCTCATACTTTATGTTCTGCCCCGTCTTTTTGATCTTCGCGTCCTCGAAAAGGGGTTTTAAGGAAGAAAGGCAGGCCTCGGCCGAAAGCGCCGCCTTCTTCTCCAACAGATCATGCGCCGGAGGAAAACTCACGTAATAAGCTTCCCTGTCGCGGAATGAAAATGAGACGCCTATCGGCTCGGCCAAAAGCGGATCCGTGCCGGTCGTCTCGAAATCAAACGCCCACTCCTTTTGCCCAGCCAACGCGCTTTTAAGTTCCTCGAACGTTTTTTTGTCTTCGATCAGGTGATATTTCAGCGAGACGTCATCCGCATTTTTCTCTTCCTTCACCGGAAGGTTTTTCAGGAAGCTCCTGAACTCAAGTTCCTGATAGATCTCGGCGAGTTTCTCCGCATCGGGCGGGCGGCACTGCAAGTCTTTGAGATTGATTTCCAGCGGAACGCCCTGGTGAATCTCGGCCAGCTCCCGGGAAAGACGCGCCTGGTCTTTGTATTTCTCAAGAATCTCTTGGAGTTTCTCGCTCTTCACTTTCGGGATGTTCTTCAACACGTCCTCCAGCGTGCCAAATTTCTGAATAAGGCCCGAGGCGGTCACCGGCCCGATCCCCGGCACACCCGGAATATTGTCGGAGGTATCGCCCATGAGCGCCATGATTTCAACGACGCGGTCCGGCCCGACGCCAAAGCGCTTTTTCACCTCGGTCTCATCATAAATAAAATTTTCTTTCTGCGGGTTTAAAACCTTAATCTTTTTTGTCACCAGCTGCAACGCATCCTTGTCGCCGGTCACGATAAAAACCTCGTGTCCCGCTTTTTCGATCTTTTTCGCGACCGTCGCAATCACATCATCGGCCTCGTAGCCCTCTTTTTCAAAAATCGGGATGTTCATCGCGCGCACCACGTCCTTGATGATCGGCATCTGCGAAACGAGGTCCTCCGGCATCGGCTGCCGCTGGATTTTGTACTGGTCATAACGCTCATGGCGGAACGTCGGCCCCTTCAAGTCAAATGTGAGCGCCACACCGTCCGGATCAATTGCCTTGAGGAGTTTCTCCAGCATGGTCACGAAGCCAAAGACGGCATTCGTGGGCTGGCCCTTGGAATTTCTCAAGTCGCGGATGGCGTAAAACGCGCGGTAACAGAAAGAGTTACCGTCGAGCAGGATAAATTTCATAATGAAAAAGCATCGTCATTTCGAGCGAAGCGAGAAATCTCATCAGGTCGTGTGATGAGATCTCTCAGCTCCTTCGGAGCCTCGAGATGACATTCAAGCGTTTTGGTCATTTTTTTAGATTTCAGAATTTAAACTTAGGAATTATCCTTTATTGGGAGGAAACGATAAAATACAAAAGCACCGCCACTAAAAGCGTGCAGAGAATGTAAAAATCGTTGAAATACCAGTAATCCGCAAGCTTCTCAAAAACACCGGCCCTGCGGACCGTACTGTGGTGAGAAAAATAGCGTGTACGCCCGGGGAAAAGCTCGCGCTCGATTCTCCACTTGATCTTGACCTGTTCAATGTCTTCCTTTTTAAACCTTAAGAAGGCGCCCGCGATCTGATGCGTGGGAACCTGGTGTTTATGGACAAGTCCCCAGAGATCGTCTTCGCTCACATCCAAAAGCTCCGCGGCTTCATGGACATTTATGTAATGCTCAGCTTCCATCAAATAATCTTGCCATTGGTTGTCCACTGATCCTCACCTCCCACCGACCTTTGCATGAGTTACTGAGGTTTCATTAAATAATGGAAGTCCGGATAGCTTGAAAGTTCTAAACGGTCTCTCTTACCCCGCCTGTAAAGCGCGGTTCCCAGACCCGCGATCATCGCCGCGTTGTCCTGGCACAACTCAAGCGGCGGAAATATGACCTTGAGTTTTTGCTTCCTCTCGGCCTCTTTAAACTTTTCACGCAATCGGGAATTGGCGCTTACGCCGCCGCCCACTATCACGGTTTTTAAATTCCTGGATTTTGCGGCGCGAACCGTCTTTTCCACGAGGACCTCGCACACGGCCTCCTGGAACCCGGCGCAGATTTGTTTTTTGGTCTTAAGCGTTAAAGGCTTTTTCTTCTTTAATTCCAAGACCTTGTAGAAAACCGCTGTCTTAATGCCGCTGAAGCTAAAGTCTAAAGAATCGGACTTGAGAAAGGGCCGGGTAAACGGAAAAACCTTCGTATCTTCCCCCCGGCTTAAACGATCCACCCCTGGACCTCCAGGGTACCCTAAACCCAGTATTTTTGCAACCTTATCAAAGGCCTCACCGGCCGCGTCATCTAACGTTTTACCGAGGATTTGGATGCGGTCGTGGTTTTTCATGTGAATGATCAGCGTATGGCCGCCGGAGACCACAAGCCCAAGGCACGGCAAGCAGGGCTGCCTTCCGGATAAAAAAGCGGAGTAAAGATGCGCGATCACGTGGTCCACGCCTATCAAGGGTTTTTTAAGCGCCAGCGCCAGCGCTTTTGCGGCCGACAGACCCACCAAAAGCGAGCCCATGAGGCCGGGTCCTTGAGCGACCGCGATAAGGCCGACATGTTTCAATGAAAGCCTTGCTTTTTTTAAAGACGCTTCGAGACACGGCAGCAATGTCTCCAAATGCGCCCGGGAAGCAATTTCGGGCACCACGCCCCCATACGGTTTATGCTCCAAAAGACTTGAAAATACCACATTGGCAAGCACCTGTTTGCCGTTTTTTACGAGCGCAATCGAAGTTTCATCGCAGGTGGTTTCTATTCCAAGAGTAATCATTAAATTACCACTTTTATCATATCAGTTCTCTCACCAACACAAACTTAATCCCTCGTTTCTCAAACTCCGGTACAACCTCTTTGATGACTTTGAGCGTCAGCTCCCTATCATGCCCCATCACGACCACTTGCCCCCGCCTTTGGGCAATGCCCTTCGCGCGGTCAAGCTGCTTTTTAATCGATTCGGCTGTCATTTCATTATCAATGAACACATCGCGCTTCGCGAAGCGAAGCCCCAGCTCCTTCGCCACCCGGGGGCCCACCGTGGTTGAGGCCACGTGGCTGTCGATGTAAAACAGGTTTCTTTTTTTTAATTCTCCCAAGACAATCTTCATGACTCTCAGGTCGCTCGTCGCGGCTGACCCTTGATGATTATTCACGCCTTCGGCGCCGGGGACACTTTCCAGCGCGGACACCAAATGACTGCTGATCTGGGCATCGGACATCGCCGTTAAGACCGTATGGGGCTCGAGCTTCGCCCGAGTGCCTTTGGGCTGCATCGGCATGTGAAGCATCACACCCAGCCCGCGCGATTCGGCGCTTTCGGCTATTTTTTTGCTGAAGGGCAAATGCGGCAAGATCGAGAGCGTAACCGGCCGGTCGATTTCATCGAAGTACTTCATCAAACGGGTGCTGTTGCCCCAATCATCGAGAATGATCGCCATTTTAGCTTCCCGGACGCCCGGCGCCTGAACCGAAAGTTTTTCCTTGGCTTTCGGCACTTTTTTGACCGGGACCGCGCTGACCCGCTTGACCGGGTGTTTCACGGAGGGTTTTTGATAAACACAAGCCCGCACCACAAAAAACGCCACTGCCAAAACAAATAAAATAGAAAAAGCGATCTTTAAATTACGCATAAGTTAAATTGTCATCTCGAGGCTCCGAAGGAGCCGAGAGATCTCATCACACAACTTGATGAGATTTCTCGCTTCGCTCGAAATGACAGTATTAAACATTTTCTAATTTCTCTTTCACGACCTCAATCGCTCGTTTAAGCTTGAGGGTTTTGAGGCGGCGCACGGAAAAGATCAGACGAGTTCTTTGAGCTTCTTTTTCATAAGCTCCTGGACTTTGCCGGGATTGGCGGTCCCCCGGCTTTTTTTCATGACCTGCCCCACCAAAAACATCGCAGCCGTCTCCTTTCCGGACTTAAAATCGCTCACAACTTTTGGGTGGGCCTGAATCGCTTCGGCGATCCACGCGTCCAAGGCACCTTCGTCCGAAACCTGCGCAAGCCCCTTTTCCTTCATGACCTCTTCGGGATCGCGATGAGTCTTCAGAACCTCGGGGAACACCTTCTCCTTGGCAGTCTGGAAGCTAAGCTGCCCGGACTCGACCAGCTTTATGAGACGAATCAATGTTTCGGGCGCAAGCTTCAACGCCTCAAATTCAAGCGACGCTTCGTTGAGATACGCGGAAATCGGGCCGATCACCCAATTGACGATTGTTTTGTGGCCCGGGAATCCGGAAGCGCAGTCTTCAAAAAAATCGGCGATGCCGGAGGACTGCGTCAGAAGCCCCGCATCATACGTTGTCAGGCCGTAATCCCTCGCAAAGCGCTCGGCTTTTTCCTTGGGAAGCTCCGGCAGGGAGGCAAGCTCCCTGTCAATCTCTTCCTGCGTGACAAAAAATGGCACTAGGTCCGGTTCCGGAAAATAGCGGTAATCATGCGCCTCTTCTTTTGAGCGCATGGAGAGAGTTTTTTGCTTCAGATCATCCCACAAGCGTGTTTCCTGCGGAATCGCTTCACCTTTTTCAAGCGCTTCGGTTTGGCGCTTTATTTCGTACTGAAGCGCCGCTTTGACGGCCTTAAACGAATTCAGGTTCTTAATTTCCACTTTTTTGCCGAGCAGGTCGCTTGCATTTTTCCTCACGGACACATTCGCGTCACACCTTAAATGGCCTTTTTCCATATTGCACTCGGAAACGCCGATGGATTTGATGATCGCCTTTAAATGTGTAAGGTACTGATAAGCCTCTTCCGGAGTTTCAAGCTCCGGTTCGCTCACAATTTCCAGAAGCGGTGTGCCCGCGCGGTTTAAATCCACGTGACTCGCCGCGGCGGAGATATCATGCATGAGTTTTCCCGCGTCCTCTTCCAGGTGCGCGCGTGTTAAGCGGATTTTTTTCAACCTGCCTTCCGTTTCAATTTCAAGTGCGCCGCCCTGCCCCAGCGGACAATCGTACTGGGAAATCTGATAGCCTTTCGGGAGATCCGGATAATAATAATTTTTCCGGTCAAACTTGATCCGCTTCGAAGGGGTCCCGCGAAGCGCCAGCACCGCACGCAGCCCCAAGCGAAACGCCTGGTGGTTCAGGACCGGTAAAACGCCCGGAAGCCCGAGACACACCGGACACACCTGGCTATTGGGCGGCGCGCCAAACCTGATCTCGCAGCCGCAGAAGATCTTTGTCTTGGAGTTGAGTTGTACGTGGACTTCTAGACCTATGGTAGTTAAATATTTACTGTTCATTATCATTTCGTCATTCTGAGGCCCAAACTAGCCCGCGTCATCCTGAGGACCCTGAACGTAGTGAAGGGGCCGAAGGATCTCGTTTTAGATCCTTCGCTTCGCTCAGGATGACGGCTCCTCCGGTTTCTGTTTATGAAACTCTGTCGCTTGCTCAAACGCGTGCGATACTTTAAATAATGTCCCCTCATCAAATGGCTTGGCTAAAAACTGAAGACCTATCGGCAAATTATTTTTGGAGAAGCCGCAAGGGATGGAAATCGCCGGGACTCCGGCGAGGTTTGCGGAAATCGTATAAATATCCGAAAGGTACATCTGGAGCGGATCTTCGGTCTTTTCTCCGATTTTAAATGCAGGGCTCGGCGCCGTCGGCGTCAGAAGCACGTCCACTTTCTTGAATGCCTCGTCAAAATCACTTTTAATCTTCGTGCGGACTTTCATCGCCTTTAAGTAATAGGCGTCGTAGTACCCGCTCGAAAGCGCAAAAGTGCCGAGGATAATCCGGCGTTTGGCCTCGGCGCCAAAACCATCGCCGCGGGATTTTTCATACATTTCTTTTAAAGTTTGAGCCGATTTATTCCGGTATCCGAAACGGACGCCGTCAAATCGCGCTAAGTTAGAACTCGCCTCGGAAGGCGCGACGATGTAATAAACATTCACGGCATGCTCCGTGTGAGGAAGCGAGACTTCGGAAACGACCGCGCCGAGACCCTCGAGTTTTTTGACAGCGGACTTTATGGCTTCCCCCACTTCCTTTGACAACCCTTCCTTAAAGTACTCCTTCGGCATGCCGATCTTCATTCCTTTAATCGACTGCCCCAAGAAACTTGTGTAGTCCGGCACCGGCACGTCGGCGGAGGTTGAATCTTTCGGGTCATAGCCGGCGATCACATTCAAAAGAAGCGCCGAGTCTCTCACATCGCGCGTCATCGGGCCGATCTGATCGAGACTCGAGGCAAACGCAATGAGACCGTAGCGCGACACGCGGCCGTAGGTGGGCTTAAGCCCAACAATCCCGCACAAGGCCGCCGGTTGGCGGATGGAACCGCCGGTGTCAGAACCGAGCGCCGCGATCGCGGTGCGGCTCGCAACGGATGCGGCCGATCCCCCGCTTGAACCGCCGGGCACACGCGCCAAGTCCCACGGGTTTTTGGCGGGCCCATAAAAGGAAGTCTCACAGCTTGAGCCAAATGCAAACTCATCCATGTTCGTGCGCCCGAAAATAACCGCGCCCGCGTCCAAAAGTTTCTCAATCACTGTCGCGTTATAGGGCGCGATGTAATTTTGCAAAATTTTAGACGCACAGGAAGCCTCCTGCCCTTCCACGCAGATATTATCCTTGATCGCAATCGGCACGCCCCAAAGCGGGGATCGAAGATCCCCGTCCGCCGACGCCTGCCCGCCGATGTTTTGATGGCGGGCTTTAGTGGCGGGCGGTTTCCGATGTATCGGGCGAGTTTGTTCGAACTTTACGTAGGCGTTGAGTTTCCCGTCTTTGGAGTGAATAGCCTGTGTCAGAGAATCCAGGATCTCTTTTTGTGTGCAGGAATTCTTCTTGTAAAGCTCGGAAAGTTCCGAGGCAGTTTTATCGGCGAGTGAGTTCACGGCTTCTTAGGATTTATCCTCTATGACTTTCGGGACTTCAAAGAAACGGCCTCTGACCTGAGGGGAATTCTTCTGGAACTCTTCGACGTTCAGGGAAGGTTTGATCTCGTCCTCGCGAAACACGTTCGTCAGCGGCAGAGGGTGGCTCGTGGGCTCCACCCCGTCTACGTTGACCTTGCGCAGCTCATCCACAAACTTAAGGATGCCAGCCACTTGGGACTCAAAAACCTTCAGGTCTTTTTCCTCAAAATGCAAGCGCGCGAGACTGGCGATGTGTTTCAGGTTAAATTCACTCACCCCGCCACCTGTTTCGTCCGCCAAAGGCGGACCGATCGCTTCGCTATCGTTAGAAATAGGTGGTGGGGTCATGGCTGTCGATTGTATCAAACCTAAGTGCACCAGTCTATGGGCTGACCGGCTTTGAATCCAGTATGGCGACTCTTGTGGCATTGACGTCAAGTGCGCCGGGATACGGCAAATTGGCAACTGTCCGAGCGCGGCCTAGCGCGAGTTTTGCCAATTTGCCGAGGCTCCCCGCACTTACGTCAATGCCACGGAGCATACTGGATTCAAAGCCGGTCAGCCTGAAACTTTTGGATGGAGTATTTTAAGAAAACTCTCGCCGATGACTTCGACTTGCCAGGGCATCAGAAGATCCGCGCGCGCCATTTCCTGTTTGCCGGCCGGCACGCCTGAGGAAAACTCCTCAAGCACATAGTTCGTAGCCAAAAGGCTCGGCTGTACTTTAAGTTCCTTGGCTAGTTTTTCCCTCTCCTCTTTCAGCGCTTTGAGCAAAGTTTCCGCCTTGTTCGTCCAGCGCCTTTTGCCGTGCTCCGGCTTCTTGGCCGTGTATTCGGTGGGCGCGAGCGTCCGGGCTTTGGCGAGCGTTTGGTTCAAAACATCCCGATAGTCTCTTTTGATATTCCTGGGGGCCTTGGGCAGCTCCGCCACGTCCGTAAGCGCCTGGTTTGAGGACCACTCCGCGATCTGGACCAGCGTATCGGAATGAAGGATTTTAAAAGTCGGTCTGTCTCTTCTCCGTGCTTCCTCCTCCCTCCAATTCCAAAGTTCCCGCAAGATCGTAAGCGCCTTCGGATTCAAATCCTTCGCGCCTTTGATCTGCCATTCCAGCCCGGCCACGCTCTTCGCCTCTTTTTCGGCAAGCGCGGACTGCGTCATGCGCTCGCAGAACTGCCGGTGCCACTCGAGCCTGCCGGCGGCCGCCAGCTCCTCCTTGATCTTGTCCGCGATCAGCCTTAAATAATGCGTGTCGTTGGCGGCATAGGTCAAAAGTTCCTGAGACAGCGGCCGCTCGGACCAGTCCGCGCGCTGCGCTTTCTTCGACAGCTTGACCCCGCAGTGCTTTTCGGCTAAGTCCGCGAACCCCTGTTTCTCGTAGCCTAAAAGCTGCGCGGCGATCATCGTGTCAAAAACGGACGGCGGGGAAAATTGATAAAAACGCTTGAGGATCCTGAGGTCAAAATCAGCGCCGTGAAGCAGAAGCTCTTTCTTCTCCAAGATCCGCACAAGCGGCCCGAGATCGAGCGCTCCGAGCGGATCTATCACGTAGTCCTCACCGGGAATGCTCACCTGCATCAAACACAGCTTCTCTATGTAGTGGTGCAGGCTGTCGGCTTCGGTGTCGAGGCTGGCCCAGGGTGAGTTTTGAATACACGCCTGCGCCTCTAAAAGCGGCCCGCTTTCGGTGATGAGTTTCACTTTTTCAGCGCGTCAAAAAGCGTGGGATTCCTGGCGTCTTTGGGCGATAAAAGATAAGGGGTATTTAAAACCGGCCACTTTATTTTAAGCGCGGGGTCATTCCAGAGGATCCCCCGCTCATGCTTGGGCGAGTAATAGTCAGTGGTCTTGTACAACACTTCCGTATTGTCCTCGAGCGCGAGAAATCCGTGGGCAAAGCCTTCGGGAATATAGATCATTTTTTTATTCTCGGCGCTTAAAATTTCGCCGACATGCCGGCCATAGGTTTTTGAACCCTTTCTCAGGTCCACCACCACATCAAACACACTGCCGCGGATCACACGAACGAGCTTCGCTTGAGCGCGCGGCGGCGCCTGATAATGAAAAGCCCGGACCACGCCTTTTGCCGATCGGCTGTGATTGTCCTGGACGAAACGCGCGCGGATGCCGTTCTTAGAAAAAAGTTTTTGCCGGTACGTCTCGCAAAAGAATCCCCG
>Ga0155276_152_pt1 | contig 17146 bp, 19 predicted proteins | sample RifCSPhighO2_02_FD_106244 | JGI IMG/M metagenome (GOLD analysis project Ga0155276, IMG submission 106244) | Omnitrophica bacterium RIFCSPHIGHO2_02_FULL_51_18 | reverse complement strand
GCCATTAAAGAACGCATTAGATTCTCCTCTACGGTTAATTGTAAGTTATCCATTTCTCTTAATTATCCTGTCTTTGATTATACCTCATTTCAACTATTTCAAAAAGTCGGTCAGCACTTCCCAAGCGTCTTTCACTCGCTCATCGCCAGCACCCTTGCGGCGATTTGGAGGAAAAGACTGCCTAAATAGAACGGCATACCGGACTGCGTCCGGTTTACATATTTTATTTTCTGAAAAAAAGCAGAACAAGCGTCAGTACGGCGCTGACGATCAGACTCGTCACGATCGGAAAATAAAAAGTAAAATTCTCTTTACGCCAGACAATATCACCCGGTAAACGCCCGAGCCACGGAAATAAGTTGAGCGCAAGCGCCGCCCCGACGGCGAGAAGCACTCCACCGACTATCATAAGCATTTTGCCGATTTCCGGGCCCATCATGCCCCCTCGCTGAAGTCAAGCTTTGGCCACAGGTTTCTTCACAGAAAATGTCTTATAAGATTTCGGCTGCGACGTGCGAAACTTGTCTTGCCTTTGTTTGCGCTGGGTGCGCATTAATCGGGAAATATCTTTTTGCCGGTTGTTGGATTGGCGCATGGATTTTTTGATGTAAAGAAGCCTCGTGCTTTTATGACCCGTGGGGAACCCATAAAGCGGTTCAAGGTCGCCGCCTTTCTTTAGACCGGCCTGATTGCCAGTTTTAAGGCGCGTTATCAGCAGCTCCATAAACTTCTCAGGCTCGCATCTGGACATTTTATCCAAAAATAAAACCGCGTTCGTCACCAGTGGTATCCAAAAATTAAGCGTATTCCAGAATACCTTCTGTAATTTTCTTCTTTTCTACTAAATCCACCTTTAGGACACTCTTTAAAGCCAGTAATAATTTGCCGATTGTTTCCAAGGTAAGGTTTTCTTCGCCAGACTCGATCTTAGCAATATATTGCTGCCGCACATCCATTTTGCGAGCAAGCCCTTTTTGAGTAAGTTTTCGATGGTTTCGGCAATTGTATAAAAGCCTGGCAAAGTCCATTTTGAGCTTTTCAATCATTATCTCTTCTTCGGTGATTTTTCCCTTTGCCAAAAGCTCTTTTTCGTAATCATCCCAAAATTTCGCTTTTTTCATCTTAACCTCCATTCCTGCATACGTTTGAATGCGATATCAATATCTCTCACGGGCACTTCCCGCGTTTTCTTTCTAAATGCATGAAGCAAAACGGCTACCCCTTGATTAAAACCGTAAAGGATTCTATTAGGCCCTGGCCTTAACTCATGAATCCCATCTCTTAAAGGCGCTGACACAGGTCTCTGTAATCGGTAACCCTGTGATTTCAGTTCACGCATATAGACGGCTATCTGATTAATTTCTATGCGATTCGTAAGGCCATCCATAAAATCCTGCACCGGCCGATTGCCTTTTTGGTCCTCTTAAAACTCTATGTCCATTTAACCTCTATACAACCTATAAGAAGTATACAACCTAAAAGGGGTAAATTCAAGCTTTAAATGCCATTTCTTTATGCACGGGTATTTTCAGAAGAAGTAGGACTTCAATACAAAGATTACATTGGCTCTTTTCCACGAATGAAGGCTTTAGGAGGCCGGGGAATTTCTTAAGGAAATAGCGTTTAGGAGGTTTGGAGTGGTATCCCAGTTGTATCCGAAGTCATTTTTTGCTGCTCTCAAGGTGGTCTTGGTCATTGTAAACAAATAAGTTGCATCATCTTACACCCCAAATTTTGTGCCTGTGAAAAATGAGAATTTTCGATGTATCGTTTATTTGCGGGGAGTTGCGCATGGTTGTATTAGTATACGAAACTACGGAGGATACGACAATCAAACCTTGAAACGTTTATTCGTCAAGTTTCGTCTAAATGCGGCTAGTTGAGGCAGCGATGGTATCCCAAAATTTTTGTTGATGTGCATTTTTTAGAGCTTTTTTGTGTGGTTTGTCAGGCAGGTGTCAGATAAAATATCCCAGGGGTCATGATGTTAAAACTAACTTTCTTTCTTGCCCTATCGGTCATAGCTGTAGTTGTTATTATCCGCCAAATTGAAGCTCGCTCGATATTTTTCCCAATGAAGGGTGCGCCGTCAGTGACGGGGAATTCACCGGCGCATGAGGACGTGTTCTTTGAGACCACTGATGACAAGAAATTGCATGGATGGTTTGTTCCAGCCATGTCCAATAACATAGCGCCTGTCATCCTTTTCTTGCACGGGAACGCAGGCAATATCGGCCACCGCTGGGAGAAAATTCGTATACTTCATGATCTTGACGTTTCCGTTCTCATATTTGACTATCGCGGCTACGGCCTAAGTGAAGGCAAGCCATCCGAAACCGGAATCTACAAAGATACGGATGCCGCCTACGCTTATCTTGTTGGGCGTGGCATCACGCCGGAGAGAATTATTGTATACGGTGAGTCTATCGGCAGCGCATTCGCTATCGATTTGGCAGCTAGGAAATCCGTGAAAGCGCTCATTGTCGAAGACGCCTTTACCTCCGTGCCTGCGATGGTTCGCAGGACGATGCCTTTTATTCCTACCTTTATTCTTGCTACGAAACTTGACTCACTTTCTAAGATTGCAAAAATACCTACTCCGAAACTTATTTTTCACAGCATTGATGACGAGATCGTTCCATTTGAGATGGGCAAGACACTCTTTGATGCGGCAGCCGAGCCAAAAAGATTCGTCCAACTGCGAGGCGGACATAACACAACTTTTCTCGATGATTTTGAGGCTTATAGAAGTGGGCTTATGAAATTTATAGTCGAATTGCGTTAGGCTAACCCGTTTTTTGCCCCACTTCGTCTTGTGAAACCATGGGAACGAAACGAACGGGAATCAATCTCTCCTTGCGAAGCCCTTGATCTGTCTTCTTTATCAAAACCAGCTTCTGATAAAACTCTCCCACGGGCAGAATCATCCGTCCGTTAAGATTCAATTGATCGACCAAAGCCTCAGGAATGTTTGGAGGCGCGGCTGTGACGATGATCGCATCAAAGGGCTGATGTTCTGGCCATCCTTCATAGCCGTCGCCGCTTTTCACCCAGACATTGTTGTACCCCAATGCACGCAATATCGACCGTGAGCTATCAGCAAGCTCGGGAATGATTTCAATCGTATAAACTTCCTTCACGAGTTCGGCAAGAACAGCGGCTTGGTAACCCGAACCCGTACCGATTTCAAGAACACGATCCTCAGCTTTAAGTTGCGCCGCTTCCGTCATATAAGCAACAACGTAGGGTTGGGATATGGTCTGCCCATGTCCAATCGGCAAAGGAGAATCACTGTAAGCATTAAGCGTAAATGGCGCGGGCACAAACTTGCGGCGATCCACTTTTTTCATTGCCTCAAGCACACGCTGATCTTTCACGCCGCGGCCTTCGATCTGCGTCTCAACCATAAGCCTTCTTTTGAGAGACCACTGATCGGCGGTCTGGCCATCCTGAGTCTCCTGCGCATAGCACAACCATCCTGTGAATAGAAACAACAAAAATAAAAGCAAATTCTGCGGACAGAATACGTATTTCCTTCGCATTTGCTCACCTAATACGTATTGTCCCCAGATTTTTTGGTGGTAACCCAAAAACGAGAAGAATTGTACAGGGCCCCACCATGAACAAATACCTGGTCTCCAATCTCAATCCAAAGCTGCCCGTTCTTTAAGAAATCAATGTGCGATTTTGGCATCGGCCCACCATCATAAGAACGGATCGTGTTGTCCCCGCCTTGGCTAGTCCAGATCTCCGGCGTATCACCGCGCACCGCCCAATCCAGCGCCCACATGTCGTGATTGCCAATCACAAGATCGCAGCGCTTAACCTTTATAAGCTCATCGATGCACTGCCTGACTTCAGGATAACCGTCGCACACGTCGCCTATTACGATGAGCCGATCTTTTTTCTGGTCAAACCTGGATCGGTCAAAACATTGCAAGAGTGCCTTATGGGTACCATGAATATCCCCAATAACGAAAGTTCTCATTCAATTCACGCAAATTATAGCAAATCGCGTCCAGTCAGACGTTCGTAAACACCTACATAAGCAGTTGATGTTTTTTCCGCTATCTTCTGTGGCAACGCAGGCCCGGGCGGTGTCTTATCCCAGCCTGATTTTTCAAGAAAATCCCTCACGATCTGTTTATCTAGACTCGGTTGATCCTGACCAGGCTTATAAGTTTCCTGTGGCCAGAAGCGTGAGCTGTCCGGCGTCAATGCCTCGTCAATCAAAATGAGTTTGTCATCCAGAAGACCAAACTCAAATTTGGTATCAGCAATGATAATCCCGCGTGTCTTCGCGTATTCGACGCCTTCCTTGTAAAGCTGGGTGGATAACCTTTTAACCTCCTGGGCTAAATCCCTTCCAATGAGTTTTACTGCCTTATTGAAACTGATATTCTCATCATGCCCGACCGTCGCCTTGGTCGAGGGAGTAAATACAGGCTCCAAAAGCTCCTCACACTGCCTGAGGCCTGGCCTGAGTGCATGGCCGCAAACTTTTCCGGTTTTTAGGTAATCCTTCCATCCGGAACCGGCCAAGAACCCCCGGACAACGCACTCAACGGGTAGCGGCTTTGCGCGGTGAACAAGGATAAACCGTCCGGAAAGAACGTTTCCAAATTCCTTGATGAAATCATCCCCCAAGCCCGTATGATTCAAATTGTCGGTGATGACGTGGTTTGGGACAAGACGGTTGAATTTCTCAAACCAAAAAAGCGATATCTGATTGAGTACTTTCCCCTTGCAGGGAATCGGCGTAGGCAACACCACATCAAACGCGCTCAATCGATCTGTCGTAACGATTAGAAGTCTGTTATCTCCGACGGCATAAATGTCGCGCACCTTACCTCGATTGACCAAAGGCAAAGAAAGTTTCGTTTCCCAAACAGTTTCTTCTTGAAATATTTTTGGATCCATCGAACTTCTCCCCTCGCTTATCTTAATTGATTGTTGTTCAGCCTGTGTGGTCAAAACAAGTTCATCCCATGTCCATCCGTGAAAGAAAGTCAGCAATTCACTTTATTCCCTGCCTTCTCATTTTCAATTTGCCCTTGGATGCTCATGTCTCAGAGATCAAATATAACCGGTTATCCTCAATTTTATAAATCATGGGCGTAACTAAAACCTTTGGGTATCGTAAGCGGAGGCGCTTAGCCTCACTCAAGACAAAGTCAGTCTCATGACCGATGTCATACAGCGTGCAATAATTCAAAAAGTGTTCCTCTGCTTCTTTCGGGTCCCAACCCCCTCTTTCAACCAGACCACATCTTAGTAATAATAACGCTTGTTACAGCATAAAAAATAAGAAATCCCGTAATAACCCAGATACGTTTCCGCTGACTGTTTTTCCCGGATTTTAAAAATCCTGTCCGTTCTCTTAGATTTTCCATAAGCCTCTTGGCCCATGGCAATTCTGACCCCAATATCGCTAGGCCAGCGAGGGTAACTGGCGTCCCTCCGGGACCCGGCACCGGCATCAAAATAATCCCTACCACCGTGACTACTCCGCCAACAATAATTTTTAACCACCGCCTAATCAATCTCACAAGGTAAAACCCCTGTCTTTAAATCCTTGCCTGTCATGGCACAGCCCGGCACCAACAAAATAAGTAAAATGATGAGGCCTATCGCCACAAGAACCGGCCGGAGCATTTTTTGAATAATCATTTTCGCCCGCAATCGACGCCAATCGAACCTGCGCGTACTGACTCAAGAAAATCTAGCACTCTCAATGCGTGAAAGACTTTCTTCTTTGTGAATCCTCTCATCCAAACCTACACGCCTAAAAAGGTCCGCGACACTTTGAAAATCTCCATAATCTTCTTTGAAGTCACTTTCAAACGGCACGTCATCCAATGCAGGGTTCTCTTCTACAAATTCCATATATTCATGCTCGGCATGATCCTCAAAATCCGCGTTTAAGGCATAGCTCCAGGACGGCTTCATGCTGTAGGTGTGAGTCATCGCAATATAAGCCACATGCTCCCATGCTTGGTAAGGCACACGCGCAATGACTTCAAGAACTTTGAACTTAGAAATCGTTCGTTTTCGGCCATAAAACAGGTTTAATGTCATGAAAAGGAACTGCGCCAAAAGGCCATAATCCCTTCGCCGAGTCAAGAGAGTCGTTTCTTGCTCGTTTTTTAAATCCAAAGGTTCTTTGGCGCTTTCGGAAATCATCGGACTTGTTATCACGGCCTTTCCTTCATCCATTGGCTTGTAAAACCGTCCCTTCTTTTTTTGGCCACAGAAGCGACGCAACAACTGAAAGGGCCAACACACCCGCAATCACGCAGAGCGATGTCACAATAGGAATTTTGTAAATATCCGAGAGAATCATTTTCATCCCAACAAATCCTAAGATAATCGCCAAACCGTAGTGCAAATGGTGAAAAAGCTTCATGATTCCGGAGAGAGCAAAATAAAAAGACCTGAGACCTAAAATAGCGAAAGCGTTCGACGTGTAAACAATAAATGGGTCGGACGTGACCGCCAAGATCGCAGGAATTGAATCCACGGCAAAAATCACATCGGTAGTTTCAACGATGAGTAATACTACGAATAAGGGCGTGGCCACACGCATTCCATTTTTTCGGGTGAAAAAGCGCCCCTCATCGTAATGATCGGCAACCGGCACAAACCGCTTAAAGAGTTTCAGGACCGGGTTTTTCTCAGGGTTTACTTTTTTGTCCTTCTCCGTCGCCATCTTGATGCCCGTCAGGACCAAGAAAGCCCCAAAGACATAAATCATCCAGTGAAATTGATGGATCAGGGCTATTCCTACCATGATGAAGGCGGCACGCATACAAAGAGCGCCTAGAATCCCCCAAAATAAAACCTTATGCTGGTGCTTGGCGGGAACCTGGAAGTAACTAAAAATAATAAGAAATACGAATATATTGTCAACGCTTAGAGAGTACTCAATGAGGTATCCTGTCAGAAACTCAAGACCCGCTTGGGGGCCCCGCCAAAAATAGACGACCCCATTGAACGCCAAAGCCAATGTGATCCAAACGGCGCTTCCTATCAATGCTTCCTTCACGCGAACCTCATGGGCTTTTCGGTGAAACAGCCCAAGGTCCAGAGCAAGCATCAGCAGGATAAATAAATTAAAAGTAACCCAAAACCAAGTCATAACCAATGCTCCGATTCTATTTTTTCCCCATAGACAAAAGTCTTTTTACTCTCTCCTTGACGGGAGGATGTGTGGAAAACCAGCTCATCACCGATTCACCGGAGAAATGATTCACAATATAAAGATGCGCGAAAGCGGGCTGCATGTCAGGAAGCATTTCATCCTTCTGAAAACCCTTTATAAGCGCCGGGTTTGAAATTTTCTCAAGCGCGGAGGCCAATGCCTCGGGGTCTTCGGAGACGTGGGCACCGGACTCGTCAGCCATGTATTCCCTTGTTCTCGAGACCGCCGCCTGAATCAAAGTGGCTACGAGAGGAGCCAGCACAATCGTCACAAGCATCACGATAGGATTAATTCCACGGCCTCCCTCGCGGCTGCGGCCATGCCCCATCATCCCGGCCCATTGAAGCATGTGCGCCAAATACATAATGGCCGATGCGAAGGCCGCCACAATGGTGGAAACTAAAATGTCTCTATTTTGGATGTGGGATATCTCATGCGCCAAGACCCCGCGAAGCTCTCTTTTATTCAAAATCCGCAAGATCCCGTCCGTGACTGCCACAGCGGCGTGGCTCGGATTGCGTCCCGTCGCAAAGGCGTTTGGAGTCCGCTCAGGGATTAGATAAACCTTTGGCGTTGGAAGCTTGGCTAATTTGCACAGCTCCTCCACGATTTCATACACGCCTGATGAATCTTGCGGCTTTATGGGCTTGGCCTTATGCATGGCCAAGACAATTTTATCCGAGAACCAATAAGCCCCAAAATTCATAAGAAGCGACATCATAAAAGCAAAATACATCCCATTTTGTCCACCTATTAAGTAGCCTATGGCAAGGAAAAGACCACTTAACAGAACAAGCAGAATTACCGTCTTTAGTGTGTTAACAGCTTTCATAAGTGACCTTCCCTAATTAGCAGTCTGCTGAAAAAGTCCTTCTTCGAACGTTTTCTCGGAAATCCGATTTTTGTCACTTTCGTAAGATATTTGAGTAGAGTCACTTATAAAATCAGTTTTTTGAGATCTTTCGCTCTGAGACTTCAGAATTGGGTTTTTCAGCAGACTGTTAGGGGGGTTTTTCCTTTTTTATCGATGTTTGATCAAGCCCAAGATTCGCAATACCAAAATCACAAGAAGAATGAGTAAAACAATAATCAGGGTGCGTATCACAATCGTCGCGTTTACCTTTTAGCTGGCTCGCTTGTAGGCAAGTGTGACTTTTCCAAATACTTTAATAGATCGGAACCCGCGTCCAAAACAATTGTGGTTCCTGTGCCGAGTGAGCGCTCGTAGGTTTCAAGACGGCGCATGAAAGAATAAAACTCCGGATCTTTCTCGTAGGCCGAAGCATAAATAGCCGTCGCTTGAGCATCGCCCTCACCCATCAGCTTCTGGGCCTGTTCGTAGCTCTTGGCTAAAACGATTTGCGCTTCTTTATTGACGTCGGCTCGAATCTCGCGAGCTTGCTCTTCGCCCTCTGCCCGGTACTTTTTGGCGATGCGCTGCCGTTCCGCCTGCATTCGGGCATAAACACTGGCCTGAACCTCTCTGGGCAGATCAAGCCGCTTAATACGAACGTCGATGAGTTCAATGCCAAACTGCTGCTTCACCGATGCTCGGGCATCCTTGCTTACGGCCTGAACAATGGCCTCGCGCTGCTCCCTGACAAAATCAATAAAAGTACGCTTGGCGATCTCCTCCCTTAGACGTCCGGATACAACATCGTTTAATCTGATCAAGGCCCCGGCCTCCGTTCGAACTGTGCGGTAGAACTCCAGCGGGTCCGTGATACGCCACCGTGAAACGTGATCCACCACCACTCGCTTCTTATCCGAAGTCAGATATTCAACCGCCTGAGCATCCGATGAAAGCACTCGCTTGTCAAAACGCTGCAAGCTGTGGATAAAAGGTACTTTCATGTAAAGACCGGGTTCACGCACCGTGCGCATGGGTTGGCCGAACATCGTAACAATCGCCTGCTCCCGTTCGTCGATGATGTAAAAAGTACGCGATACGCCCAAGAAGGCGATATAACCTACAATGAGAAGCGGTAGTTTAAGTGATTTTATTTTCATGACTTCACCTCTTTTAATTTCTGCATAGTCGTTGCGGGTGCCTCATGCGGTGCCTGCATTTTCTTGAGAGGAAGCCATGGCAAGACAGAACCGGTGGACTGCGAGGGTAGTATAACTTTCTCCGCGTGAGGCAGTATGCGCTCCATCATTTCAAGATAGAGTCGCTCTCTTGTCACCGTAGGTGATTTTTCGTAGGATTCCCGCACATCTAAAAACCTTTTGGCTTCGCCTTGGCTGCGGATCATGCGCTGTTCTTTATAGCCCTCTGCTTTTCGTACAACCTCCGCGGCCTCTCCGCGGCTCCTCGGCAGAACATCCTCGGCAAACCCCCGCGCTTCTTGTATAAGCCGCTCTCTATCCTCCCAGGCACGCACCACATCATGAAACGCGTCTTTTACATCCAAAGGTGGGTCCACGACAAGAAGTCTCACTTCCGTTGCCAAAAGCCCTGTTTGGTAGTCATCCAAGAGGCGTTGGAGTTGCTCTTTGGTCTGTTCTTGCACCTGAAAACGGCCGTCCGTCATCGTGAAATCAATCGTATTGCGTCCGACCACGTTACGCAAGGCGACTTCCGCGGCCGTCGTAAGTATTTGTTCTGGATCCCGAGCACGAAAAAGAAATACGGAAGGGTCCTTTATGACGTACTGCACGAAGAGTTGCCCCGCAACGATATTCTCGTCGCCCGTGAGCATGAGAGATTCCTCGTCAATGACTCTCGTCTGCCCCCCCTCACTGCGAAATCCTATCTCGGCTCTGCGTACCCCTGCCACATTCACTACGTCGCGGCTTTGAATCGGCGTCGGCAAGTGATATCGAAGTCCCGGCCCGGTTTGAGAGTGCATTTTTCCAAACTGTCTCACAACACCCTGTTCTCCGGGACCGACCATATAAATCCCAGATGCCAGCCACAAAACCAACCCAATGCCGCCAATCGCCAACAGCACCGGCGGCCGCGACACTGTCTTAAACATCTTCTGCATGTCCTCGATTAAAGACCCTAAAGCAGAAGATGCCCCACTACCAAATTCTGAATTGTCCATTTCTTCACTCTCCTTGTTTCTTCACGGCGATCCCTGTCCGCAAAGGACAATTATCCTCCTGAAACATTTATTAGTAAAATGGATAATTTAGATATATAATATCTAATTAAAGAATATATGATCCCATTCAACTACCACCACCTTTACTACTTCTATACGATTGCGCGGCTGGGTTCTGTGTCAAAAGCCGGTGAGGAATTGCGCCTGGGTCAACCCACTTTAAGCACACAGCTTAAACAGTTTGAAAGCTATTTGAACCTCAAGCTTTTCGAGCGGCAGGGAAGGAAACGTTTAACGCTGACGGACGAAGGCCGCCACATCCTCACCTACGCCAAGGAGATCTTTGAAACGGGGCAGGAGATGATGGACAATCTGGGCGATTTGTCACACAAGGGTCGCATCCGGATCCAGATAGGAGCTCCGGATTCTGTCCCAAAGACATTTCTTGATATGCTCCTTCAATTTATTTTAAAAATCGCCCCTAAAACGCATCTTACTGTTCAGGAAGACAGATCCGGAAGCCTTATCGAGAACCTAAAAACAAACGTTCTGGACATCGTACTCACAGATGCCCCGGCCGGTTCTTTGGATGAACAAATCGAAAGCACTCTTATCGGAAAAATACCCATTGTTTTTTGCGCTCATACGGAACTGGCTCGGAAGTACAGAAGTATCCCAAAAGACCTCCACAACGCCCCGCTTATTTTGCCGACGGCTCACAGCGAAATTTATCACTCCCTGCAAGAATACTTTATCGAGCATAAAATCCGGCCTGACATCGTAGCGGAAATCCAGAACGTGGAACTGACACGAAGGCTTGTTTTATCAAAGGTGGGGATAGCGCCTCTCAATCTTCTCACGATCAAGAAAGCCCCTTCCAAAGAGCCCCTTGCCGTTATCGGGAAACCAGGCACACCGAAAATCTACGAAAAAATCTACATCCTGGTGAAGAAAAGAATAAAGCCCCATCCTTTGGTTTCAAATATCGTCACAGATTTTAAAATCTCGGCTTAGCCGTCACACAACCTAGCTGCGACCAAAATAACGTGTCCAGACATTGACCGCGAAAGGATGAATGAAAAAAATTAAAGTTTTAATAGAATCATTTAAACAAGAACTTGCGATTTATCAGCTAGTCTGGAAAGACCCCCGTACGCCAAGAATCGCAAAATGGTTGTTGGGTATTGCAATCACTTATCTCGTATCACCCGTCGATCTTATTCCTGATTTTATTCCCATCGTCGGTCAATTGGATGATTTATTGATTGTGCCTTTATGCGTTTACCTTGCCTTACGCATAATCCCTAAGTCGGTGATTGTCGAAAGCCGGGAAAAAGTATCGATACAAAACAGGAAGAAATAGCGGCCGAATATTCATAAGTCCGCCTTAAGCTTACCGACTATCTTTTTCGTTTCGATCGTTTGTCTTGCCTTGAGCGCTGTTGGGCGTCAGACAAACGACAACGGTTCCCGGCGTCAGTGATGTCGCTTGAAGCCTTCTTCTGACACCCGTGCACTAGGCGATGCGGTTTGACGTGCATCTGCGCTTAGGGACCGGGATTGGCAAGGCTCACTTGACCGGCTTCAAGACGAGAATCAAGCCCTGGGTTGCCTATAAGACTTTCCCTCCAGCGTCAAGAAGGTCCCTTTGAGATTCAGCCGGTCTAAGATGGTCGTAGCTGTGGCTGAATCGAAGATCTTGCCCCATTGGGAGGGAATAAGGTTGGTCGTCACGATCGTCGAGGCGATCTCAGAGCGCTTGGAGATGATCTGGAAGATGTCGTTGGCCTCTTCAGGCGACGGGAAGACGTACCCCAGCTCATCCAGGCAAAGGGCCCTGACGCCGGCATAGTACTGAATGAGATTGTGTTTGTTCCTTGAATTCTTGAGTTTTCCCACAAGATCAAAGCAACTGATGAAGACCGCTGTTTCACCCTCTTGGATCGCCAAGTAGCAAAGCGATGTGGCAAGGTGGGTCTTGCCCACACCGGCAGGTCCCACCAACACCAGATTCCTTGCCTTTTGGGAGTTTTGGGTTAATCTTCCAGTCAAAGTCCTCCAGAAGCTTCACTCTTTTGATCCCGGACCGGTTCAGAAGGTATTGGATCTTCCGATGCTTTCTCTGACGGCGTTCTTCCTCAAGCACCGGTAGGACGATCTTAATCTGCTCATCCGTAAGACCTCCGGCATCCGAGACGAACTTCAAATCCTTCCAGACTTCAAGTATTTTGGTCATAATCTTCAAGGCTCAAAAGATCTTTTATGCCTAGCCGCTGTCTTGGAAGCGATCACAATCTCGATTCTGTCCGGGTACGCCAGGATTTGGCAGGGTTTAAGACAAAGAGAGGACGGGACCGAATAGCGGTTTGTTTCGAATTCGACCAGCGCTGTTTTTGAAACAACCGCTAGAAGCACGCGTCTTGCCGGAAAGAACGCAGCAGGCAGCCCAAGAAGCCTCTCGCCCGTCAGAAGATCCGAAGGGGTCCTTCCGGTCGACCGGTGCACAAGACCGTTGCGTTCGGTAAGCCACGCCCGGAAGCGGTGGTTCAAGTCCTCGTAGTCTTTGAAACTTCTGCCGTACAAAAATGAAGACCGCACATCGCGGCCTAAGCGTTCCACCCGGCCCTTCTCGTTGCCTTTGTAGGGATTGCAGGCGTGGATCTTAAACCCGTAATGACGGGCGAACTCCAAAAAAGCGGGATTGTATTCAATCCTCTCCGGCGTATGTTTTAAGACCACGCTCTTTAAGTTGTCGTACCGGTGCGTTCGCGCAAGGGCGTTTAAATGTCTGAAGCATTCCAGATGGCCTTCGAGGAAAAATTCAAAAGAAGTCCTGGGATAAAACTTTCCCCAGGCATATCTGGAATAAGAAAGCACGTACAGGAATAGAGCCGTGCGGCCAACGCCTTCAAGGTCGGCGAAGAACCAGTCGACTTGAGCCTCCTCGCCCGGGACAAAGTCGAGCGCATGATAAACGACAGGTTTTCTTATTCTCCAAACACGGGTGAAACGCTCTACGCTTGAAAGGCTTCCGGCATAGCCGTACTCTCTAAGCCTGCGGTGAACTTGGGCGGCTTGAAGCCTCGGATACTGCCGGTACCACTCGCTCAAAAGATGCCGGTAGGCTTGAAGCGCCGACGGTCTCTTTGGCCTCCCCGGCGCAAGGTGCGCCCCCAAAAGACGCTTAAGCCGCCTGTGGCTTATATGAAGCTGCCGTAGAACCTCGCGGCCGCTTAACTTCTCCACTTGAGGTACCAGTCGCGGTTGTTTTGGCTGCGGCGGCTGGACTGGCAGGAAGGACGACCACAGCAATACTGCCGGTCCCTCTGGCGGCAGTCCGGATAAAACATCCCTCGGCAAATACGGCAAGTGCGCTTACGGCGTCTCATGGCATCCTTAACCCCCTTCTTAAGGGAAAGGATACTGGAGATCTAGGCAGATTATCGCAGGAAGGCGGGAGTTATCAACTTATCCACAGAACAAACAAAAGAAAGAAAAAGGCGGCCCAAAAAGAAAGAAAATTACTGCTACTGAATAGCCTTACCTAAAAACCCACCCGACAACACCCTGACGGGATTCGTTGTCGTTCGGTTGACGCCCAACTGCTCTGCCGAATAGACCGAAAAATTGACATTTTTTGACATTGTCACATCCTCCCAAGAATTTTCTCAATCAACTCTGGAAGTGGCACAAACTCAGTTTTTAAATCACCATAATGTTTTGTGGTAGGTGTTTCAATATCAGAGGCCACGATAAAGTTACGCCCTTTTGGATAAATCTTGCGAAACGCTTTGAATCCTGCGGGGTCTATGTCGGCCCTAGACCATTTACATTCAATGGCGATGGGCGGTTTTCCTCTTTCTGCTATGACGAAATCAAGCTCGTTTCCCTGCTTGTCACGCCAATAGTGTATTCGCTTTGATGGCGTATGCGCTTGGAGTTCATTTAGAACGTAATGCTCCCACAAGAGCCCCATATCTTCATTCTTCAAATCGTAAAGCCCCCGATAATAACAAATAAATCCCGTGTCGAACATGTAGACTTTAGGCGCAGTTACAATTTCGGTTTTACGATAAGTGCTGTAAGGGCGGATGACATGAGCGACGTAAGTCTCTTCAAGAACCGCTAAATAGTTGGCAATAGTGGGGCGACTTACTTCACAAGGATTTGCGAATTTGTTGGCTTCAAAAATACCTCCGCTTTGAACCATCAATAGTTCCAAGAACTTCTGGAAAGAATTTTTACGCTCCAGCCGAAAAAGTTCCTGAATATCTTTTGCCCAATAAGCATCCATCCATTCCTGAAAATCACTCTCGGAAAGTTTACGTTTCAGAAAAAAAGGAGGTAGCCCGCCAAAAAGAAGCCTGTGATTTAGATTTGTTCTTCCAAAACCTTTTAAGTCCTCGGATGTCATCGGAGTCAGCCAGAGTTCAAATTTTCTTCCAGCTAGAGTGTCCTTAAATTTAGAGGAAGCGCTCAAGCTTGATGAACCCGTCGCTAAGATTTTTGTGCTGGGATAGTGGTCGGCGGCAATTTTCAAAAGCTCGGAAGGATTATCTAATCGGTGAATTTCATCAAGCACAAGACGCTTCCCTTTTGTCTCTTTTAGAAATTTTTCGGGGTCAGCCATTAATTTGCGTACCGTGGGCAATTCACAGTCAAAATACTCCACGCTAGGCAAGCTTTGGGACAAGACGGTCTTCCCTGCCCTACGAACCCCCGAAAGCCAGAGAATGGGTCTTTCCTTCCAAGACTCTTCGATGCGATTTAGCCAGAATTTTCTTTGAATCATAATGAGGATACTCTAGCATGAATATTTACTATATGCAAGTCTAGTTGCATATAGTAATATCAGGATTCCTAATAACGGAAGATAAAAAGCCACCAGGTGTAAATCCTGGTGGCTCCCGCTTCAACCAATGCTCCCCTGTCGTACGGCGTCCAGTTGACAGCTTACTTAATCAAGTCTTCCATTCACTCAAAATAGAGTCGATATTTTTTCTTAATCCATCCTCAAAATCTTTCTTGCCCCTGATTGAATTTTCATAAAATAACACCCTAAAACCAGAAACGTCAAACGGGAGAACCTTTCTTTTTTCGGCAATAAAAATAATGGGCTTGCCTACCGCCGACGCAAAACCAACTTCATAAAACACATTTTGGTTAGGCGGCGTTATCTCTGCAATAATGAATTTGGCTGAATATATCTGTCGAATAATATCCGATAGGATATGCCCAGGCGAAACGTCCATGATTATGTCTTTAGTGCAGGTTGTAAGCAAAAACGCCGATAACTGTCATTTCGACGAACACATTCGCGGAGTTTACCCTGAGCGAAGCGAATGGGCTCAGTGTAAACTCCGTGAGGAGAAATCTCGCTCTTACAAGCGAGATCTCTCGTCGCTTCGCTCCTCGAGATGACACGGTTGGAGAAGCCTACCTGCACTAAAGTCATAATCATGGAAACGTCGAGGGTTGCGGCAATAAAACTCTGAGAGGAGAGAATTTCCTGAGAGACTAGGAGGTTTGGAGTGGTATCCCAGTTGTATCCGAAGCGGTTTTTCAGGTATTTGAAGGTGGGCTTGCTTATTGCAAATAAATGACTTACGTCACCGTACCCCCCAGATTTTGTGCATCTGAGGAATCACGCGTACATCATGGAGGAACTCTTTGGCGAGAGAAAAGAACTCCTGTTCAATCAATTTAAGCGACTGCACGCTGATGCCCAGCGGATCGCTTAAAGGCTGGAAGATAAACGGGATCTTCGGGTTGATGTTTTTGACGATCTGAACAATCCGCTGCATCTGGTCCACTTTCGTTTCCGGCGTGACCACCACCTTCACGAACACATCTTTCTGAATCGCCGTTTTCAAAAATGCTTCATGTTCTTTTTCAAACGGGCGATCACCCGTGCTGGATGCGGGTTTCATGTCCATCGCGATGATGTCGCACCACTTAATGACCTGCGCGAGTTCTTTCGGCAGCGTACCGTTGGTCTCCAGATACGTTGTAAACCCTTTTTCCTTCAGCTTCGGCAAAAAATTTTTGAGAAACTTCGTATAAAAAAGCGGCTCGCCACCCGTGAGTGAAACCGCCTGATGAGGCCCCCTCTCGAGCTCGAGTCCGTCCACCTCTCCTAAAAGCTTCTCGAGAGGGTAAACCGTAAACGCCCCCTCTTTCATCCTCTCCAACTCGTCACAATAGCCGCAGTGCATGTTGCACCGCCCAAAACGCACGAAAATCTGCTTCACTCCAAGGTAAGGCCCCTCCCCTTGCAGAGAGGAAAATATCTCGCTTATTTCTGTACTGAGGTTTTTATCAAAAGACGTTTTCATAAGTGATTATTGTAGTTTTATTGACCTACTTCTTCAAGAAGGAAAAGGGGCGACGGGTGACACCGATGGGCTCTATTTTCCTAAAACAAACTGGGTGATTCTATCTCTCGTGGCGGTGCGCAATCTGATTGAAATAGCTCACGCTTTTACCCACCAGAGGATCTTTTGATAATAAGGAAAATAGAGAACTGAGGTGGAACCCGTCGCCCCGTTCCCTATGCGTAATAACTCGCGCTCGCGTCGGGCGTCTCCCACACCGTGACTTTTACGATCTTGGCATTGGGCGACTTGACGGCATCTGACAGGCGGTCAAAAATAAGTTTTGTGATATTTTCGGTAGAGGGATTCAGCTTGCCATCCTTAAATTCGGGATGTTCATTGAATGACGTGTTTTGAAATTCGGCGAGTACTTTTTTGATCGTGGGCTTCAGCATCTCAAAATCCACCACGACCCCCATCGAATCAAGCTTCTGCGCTCGCATGACGACGGAGACCTTCCAGTTATGCTCGTGCCGGTCCTCCCAAGCGCCGTCGGTAAGCTTCAGAAAATGCGCGGCGAA
>Ga0155276_152_pt2 | contig 18484 bp, 17 predicted proteins | sample RifCSPhighO2_02_FD_106244 | JGI IMG/M metagenome (GOLD analysis project Ga0155276, IMG submission 106244) | Omnitrophica bacterium RIFCSPHIGHO2_02_FULL_51_18 | reverse complement strand
GAGAATTATATTTTTTTTCCTGCTTCTTGCTTCCTGCTTCTTGCTTCAAGATTATTTTATGCCGAGCTCTTTCCATATCCCGTCCACCTTCTTCTTCGTCGTTACGTCCATTTCGATTTCTTCAGGCCAGGTCCTGGCGTAACCTTCCTCCTTCCATTTGGCCGTCGCATCCATGCCGACTTTGGACCCAAAATCCCTCTGGGGAGAGGCGTGGTTCAAGGTGTCGACGACCCCCTCCACAAAAAATAAATCCCGTTTCGGGTCGATGTTATTAAACGCCGCCAACGCCACCGCCGCGAGATCCTGAACGTCGACGCTCTTATCCACGATGACCACGACCTTCGTAAACGACAATTGCCCCAGCCCCCACACGGCATGCGCGACCTTTCGGGCTTGGAACGGATAATTTTTATCAATGGAGATAATCACCGCGTTATTGAAAGTTCCCTCTATCGGAAAATTCATGTCCACGATCTCGGGGATCTGCTTCTGCAGGATAGGTAAGAATGTCTTCTCGATTGCCTTTCCCATGTACGTGTCCTCCATCGGGGGTTTGCCTACCAGTGTCGTCAAGTAAATTGGATCTTTGCGCATCGTAACGCATTGAATATGAAACACCGGAAAAAATTCGACCGGCGTGTAAACGCCGGTGTGGTCGCCGAACGGCCCTTCCTCCCTCAAATCGCCGGGATCGACAAACCCCTCCAGCACGATTTCGCTTTCCGCCGGCACCTCGATATCCACGCTCTTGCATCTCACAAGCTTCACGCCTTCGCCTCTCAAAAATCCGCTGAATAAAAGTTCGTCCATCCCGTACGGCAGCGGCACCACGCCCGAAAACGCGGTAGCCGGATCCGCGCCGATCACGACGGCAACCTCCATTCGGCAGCCGCGGCGCCTCATTTTCTCGGAGTGAACGGCGCCGTCCTTCTGGGTCTGCCAGTGCATGCCCGTCGTCTTGTCGTCATACACGTGCATGCGGTAAACCCCCATGTTGCGCGCACCCGTGTCGGGATCCTTCGTGCAAACCAGCGGAAACGTGATGAACCGCCCCCCGTCTTTCGGCCAGCATTTCAAAATGGGCAAATCGGATAATTTAAAACCGTCCTTAAGCACGATTTCCTGGCACGCGGCGCTTGAAACCATTTTCGGGGGGATTTTTGAAAGGTCCACCAGCTGTCCGAGGAGCCGCGCTTTCCCGGAAAAGGTTTTTGGGACCCCTTGGATCTCCAGGAGCTTCCGGATCTTCCCGGCCGCTTCGTCAATCGTGCCGCAACCGATGGCCATGGCCATCCGTCGGTACGAACCGAACGCGTTGATAAGAACGGGCATCTTGGAATGCCGGACCCGTTCAAACAAAAGCGCCTTCCCGCCCCCCGGCATTTTGGAAACGCGGTCCGTGATTTCCGAGATCTCAAGCTCCGCGTCCACTTCTTTGGAAATCCGCACAAGTTCGCCGGCCGTCTCTAATGCGCTAACAAATTCTCTAAGATTTTTGAATGATTTTTTCAATGCCAAACATCTCCTATCGTCATTCTGAGCCCGCCATGATTCGTGGCGGGTGAAGAATCTCAAGTAATAGATCCTTCGTCGCCTGCGGCGACTCAGGATGACGTCTATAATTTTTCGGCCTCATAAAGCACGATGACGCCGAACATAAAACGTCTTGCCGAAACCTTCGAAAAACCTTTTTCTTCGAGCTTCTTCGAAAACTCGTCCACTTTCAGAAACCGCTCCGCGGACTTTGTCATATAAAAATCCGGATAGTCTTTTCCAAAGAGTATTTTCCCATAAAATGCCACGCAACTATTCATATAAAAGCGCCACAGGCCCCGCACCCAGCGGCTCGGCGGCTCCGTGAAATCAAGAAAGCCGATTCGCCCCCCTTTTTTCACCGACCGGTAGACACCGGACAAAATGGCATCGAGGTGCTCGGTGAGATTCCTCAAAACAAACCCCGAGAGCACCAAATCATAAGGCGCTTCATCCAGCGGAAGCTCTTCAGCCTTCCTTCGCACAAAACGGACCGCTGCCGCCGATTGCGGATCCAACTTTCGAAGCCGTCTTCGCGCTATCTCAAGCATGGCTTGCGAAAAATCAAGCCCCGTCACCTGCCCTCGCCCCTTAAGTTTCCGGGCCGAGCCGATGGAAAGATCGCCGGTCCCGCAACCTAAGTCCAACACCCTCATTCCCTCCGACACGCCTTTAAGCGCTTCTTTCCTCCATAAATTATCTAACCCCAGGCTCGATAAGCGGTTAAAAAGATCATAGCGCCGCGCCAGGCGGTCAAACATTTGTTCTATAAGGCGGGACTCTGGATTATCTGCCGGGTTCATTTTAGACGAGTCCTTGACCGGATAAGAGCTTAATATGCATTCTAGACAAAATGTGGTAATATCTTACTATGGAAGAAGTTAGATTACAAGAAGAACTCAGGAAAACCCGCCAGGAACTTCTGCTTTTATATGAAATCGGAAACCTGATACGGACAACACTGCTCCTGGACGAGGTCATTTACCTCATCCTAAGCGCCGTCACCAGCCACGAAGGCATGGGGTTTAACCGGGCCGTGCTTTTTATGGTCGACGACTCGGGCACACAGCTGGAAGGCAAGATGGGCATCGGCCCCACGCATCCCGAGGTCTCTCCCCAAGTCTGGAAAATGATAGAAGAAAAGAAAATTACGCTCGAGGGGCTTCTCGACGTCTACCACAAGGCCGGCGGGCAGATCGACCCGGAACTCAATAAAATAGTCGCTCAAATACGGCTTCCCATAGAAAAAGAGTTCGGGGTCCTCGCCAGAACCGTGATTCATGACAGTCCCTACCTCGTCGCGGCCGAAGACGCCAATCATGAGCTTGGCGACATGAAACTGCGAAGCCTGGGTTTCTCGCAATTTGCGGTCGTGCCGCTCCGGGGCAAGGACCATGTCATCGGGGTGCTCGTGATCGACAATATCACCACGAAAAAGGAAATCACGGAAGTCGACGTCCGGCGTGTGATGATGCTGGCCGATCACGCGGGGCTTGCGCTTGAAAATGCGAAAACCTTCAGCGCCGTCGTCACAAGCTCCCAGCAAGACTCCCTGACCCGCCTCTGGAACCACGGCCATTTTCAGAAACTCTTGCAGGAATCCATCCGCGAAGCCAAAGCCAATAAAAGTGCCTTAAGCCTCATGATTTTTGACGTCGACGACTTTAAGGCCTTCAACGACCATCTGGGGCACCCTTTGGGGGACCGCGCACTTCAGGAGATCGCGCGCATCGGAAAGACTGTGATGCGCCGCAACGACTACGTGGCGCGCTACGGAGGCGAAGAGTTTGCGGCGGTCCTGCCGCGTACCTCTAAGGAAGAAGCGCTTAAACTCGCCGAACGGTTAAGAGCCACGATTGAAAAGGAAACTTCGGCCCTGGAAGGCTCGGCGCTTCCTACAAAAGTGACTATTTCCATCGGGGTTGCCACCTATCCCGAAGATGCGGAAGAGAAGGAAAAACTTATTTTCTGCGCGGACGGCGCACTTTATGAAGCCAAGTATTCCGGAAAAAACAGAGTCTGCCCTTATCAACGACCATAAAAAAGCGGCAGGCTTACCGCCGACGATTACTTTACTGGCTTACCACTTTATACCAATACAGCTGAATCTTCCTGCTTGACCTTTTCAGAGAAGCGCACGGACACGATCTTGCTAATGCCCGTTTGCGCCATCGTGATGCCGTACATCGCGTCGGCAAGATTCATCGTGCGTTTGTTGTGTGTGATCAGAATAAACTGCGACTGGGCAATAAACTCTTTAAGCACGTTGCAAAAGCGGTCGACGTTGGGATCATCGAGCGGCGCGTCAATCTCATCCAGCACACAGAAAGGGCTGGGTTTTACTTTAAACACCGAGAATAAAAGCGCAACGGCCGTGAGCGCCTTTTCTCCCCCGGACAAAAGCGAAATATTCTGGAGCTTTTTGCCGGGCGGTCGCGCAACGATCTCAATGCCGCTCTCCAAGACATCGCTCTCGTCAAGCAGCACAAGCTCCGCATGCCCGCCCTCGAAAAGAAGGCGGAAATACTCGGTGAAGTTCTTCTGAATCTTCTGGAACGTGTCCGCAAAAAGTTCGCGTGTCGTGCGGTTGATCTTCTGAATCGCTTTGTGAAGGTCTTCTTTTGCCTTCAAAAGGTCCTGCTCCTGCTGCGTCAGGAAATCATAGCGCGTCTTCATCTCATCGTATTCCTGAATCGCCACGAGATTCACCGGTCCCATCCGGTTCATCCGTTCCCGCTGCTCCTGGATCTCCTGTTTTATTTTTTCGGCATCAAATTCCGAAGACCCCGTCCATTGGGACACGCTCTCTGACTCGGTACGGCGCATCGAGATTTCAACCACCAGATCCACCTGGTAGGCGTTGAAAATTCTTTCCTTCAGGCGCTCAATTTCGTGCGACACCTGCACGCGCTCAAGCTCAAACGCATGGACGCGGCCCTGGGCCGTTTTTAAAAACTCCGTTTTTTCATTTCTCTCCCGATCAAGCGCCTCGAGGCGCTCAAGCATGGCTTCTCGCCCGAGACGCGCGGCCTCTTTCTGACGGAGAATCTCGTCCCTCGAGACCGTAAGCGCGGACAGTTCATTTTCAATCGAATGGTTCTCGGCCTCCAGTACTTCCTTTTTGGAAACCGCCTCCCCCGCCTCTTTTTCAAAACCCAGCGCCCGTGTTTCTTCATTGAGCCGCGATTCCAAAACCCAGCTCCTGCTTTTTTTGGTTTTTTCGCGCCGCGCCTCGAAAAACTCCTGCCTCGAACGCGCCTCGGCCAAACGCGTCAAAAGCGTCTCTTTTTCCTTGGTCTGGGCCTGCAGTCTCATGAGCTCCTCCGCAAAGGCGCGAATCTCAAGGTCCAGCCGCGCTTCAAAATCCGCAAGCTTCAAAATTTCACAGAGCCTGTTCTTAAAATCACGTATCTTTGTTTCAAGCTCCGGGATCGGGGCTTTGCCTTCAGTTTTTCCTTCGGCTTCCAAAGAATTGAAAAATGCCAGCCCTTCCCTCTCTTCGTTTTGGTAGGCTTCAAGCTCCCGGCCTAAATTCTCAAACTCCTGCGTCAGCTCCTCCATTCGGCGCCTGGCCGTCTGGATATCCTTCCCATGGCTCTCCCGCCTGGCCAGGCACTCGCCGATGCGCTCGCGATTCAGAAGTGCCTTGTCCTTTCGGCTTCGGATTTCGCTGTTTACCTTCCATTCCTCTTCCTGATATTGGCGGACCGCTTCATCCGTTTCATCAAGACGCTGGCGCTCTTGGTTATAACGAGACTCAATCTCCTCCGCTTGCGACAGATTTTCCTGCTCTTTTGTGCGGAGCTCGGCCAACCCCTCTTCCTTGGATTTGCGCCTAGTCTCAAACAGCAGAAATTCCCTGGAGGCGAGCGCCAATTCCAGTTCTTTAAGTTTTGCAAACTCAATCTTGTAATGTTCAGCCTTTTTTGCCTGCCGTTCGATGGATCCGATCTGGCGTTTCACTTCCTGGACAATGTCATGGATGCGCAAGAGATTGTTCTCGGTCTGCTCAAGTTTTCTCAAGGCTTCTTTTTTCTTGGATTTAAATTTGGTGATACCGGCCGCTTCCTCAAAGATCGCGCGGCGGTCTTCGGGTTTTGAATTTAAGATCGCGTCCATTTCTCCCTGCTCAATGATCGAATAACTCTCGGTTCCGATGCCGGTTCCCAAAAGGAGCCCGTGGATGTCCTTCAGGCGCACCACGTTCTTGTTGATCAGGTACTCGCTTTCACCGGAGCGGTAAAGGCGCCGCGAGATTGTCACTTCATCGTAATCGATGGCCAGAAGTTTGGATTCATTGGAGAGTGTGAGCGACACTTCCGCCAGATTCACGGGCTCCTTCAGGGCACTGCCGCTGAAGATAATGTCTTCCATGTTGGAGCCGCGCAGCGATTTGGCGCTTTGTTCCCCCAGCACCCAGCGGATCGCATCGGAAATATTGGATTTGCCGCAGCCGTTCGGCCCCACAAAGGCGGTAACACCCGGCTCGAAATTAACCGTGGTTTTATCGAGAAATGACTTGAAACCGAAAAGCTCTAACTTTTTAAAATACAAACAACATCCCCTCGAGGCATATGCCTCTGTTAATTCTAGTCTAACTTAGTAGAATAAGAGTAACATGATTGTGGTGGGGAGTCAATAGAGGCACTACATCTTGTGTGAGTGAAGTTATTTTCGACGGGTGACGCGAAGGCGGGGCGCCCCATTCGCGCGGAGCGAACGCCAGTTACGCGAGCACGAATGGGGCTGCCGAAGCGGCAGGACCCGTCGAAAATTAATAAGCGAGGATGTTATAGCCGCAATCGACGAAGATCACCTCTCCGGTGATGCCGCGGCTTAAGGCGCTAAGCAAAAAAAGTGCCGTATCCCCTACTTCTTCCTGTTCGGTATTTCGCCGGAGCGGCGACTTTTCACGGCAAATTTTAAGAATTTCCGTAAAACCCGCAATGCCGCGCGCGGCCAGCGTATTGATCGGGCCGGCTGAGATCGCGTTGACACGGATATTTCGGGGGCCCAGGTCATTGGCAAGATAACGGACGCTCGCTTCAAGCGCGGCCTTCGCGACGCCCATCACATTGTAGCGCGGCGCCACGCGTTCTCCGCCGAGGTAAGTAAGCGTGACGATGCTTCCGCCGCCTTTTTTCTCCAGGAGCGGCATGGCTTTCCGTGACAAAAGCGTCAGCGAATAAGCGCTTACGCCCAGCGCTGTCTCAAAACCGCTTTGCTTGGTTTTGACGTAGTCCCCTTCCAGATCCTCTGCATTCGCATAAGCCACGCAGTGCGCCAAAAAATCAAGGCCGCCCCAAGCCGCATCGATCTTCCTGAAAACATCGTCCACCTGGCCCTCTTGCATGACGTCGCAGGGCAGAACCAGCGAATCATGAAGTGTATTCGCCAGTTCCCTGACATTCTCCTCAAGACGCTCGCCCTGGTAAGTAAACGCAAGCTGCGCGCCTTCCCGCGCGACGCTTCGGGCGATCGCCCAGGCGATGCTTTTTTTATTCGCGACCCCGAAGATCAGGCCTTTCTTTCCTTCCATTAATTGTGACATATCCTTAACTCTCTTCGGTCATCTCGATGCGCGAAGCACCGAGAGATCTCATCACACCAATTGATGAGATTTCTCGCTTCGCTCGAAATGACAAATACATTACCCTTTAAATTTTCTTACGATGATGGATGCGTTGTGCCCGCCAAACCCCAGCGAATTGGACAAACACGCTTCCACCCGGGTTTTTCGTGCCGTGTTCGGGATGTAATCCAAATCACAATCGGGATCCGGGTGCGTTAAATTGATTGTAGGATGAAGTGCCTGGTTTTTCAAGGAAAGACAGCAAACCGCAAATTCAATGCCGCCGGCCGCTCCCAGCGTATGCCCCGTCATGGATTTTGTGGAACTCACCTGAAGTTTCCCGGCATGGTCTTTAAAAACGTTCCTGATGGCCAGCGTTTCTATTTTGTCATTAAGCTCGGTCGACGTGCCGTGAGCGTTGATATAGCTGATTTCCTCGGGCTTCATTTTTGCGTCTTTAAGTGCCAGCTCCATGCACCGCGCAGCCCCTTCGCCGTCGGGGCTTGGGGCCGTCATGTGATAGGCCTCTCCGTTTAAGCCATACCCCGCGACCTCGCCGTAAATTTGCGCGCCTCTTTTTTTGGCATGATTCAATTCCTCCAGCACCACGACCCCCGCGCCTTCCCCCATCACAAAACCGTCCCTTTCCTTATCAAAGGGCCTTGACGCGCCTTGGGGGTCATGATTTCTTTTGGAAAGTGCCTTCAAAGCGCAGAAACCGCCGATCCCCAGAGGCGTGATGGTGCTTTCGGTGCCGCCCGCAACCATCGCCACTGCCTGGCCGTGTTGAATCATCCGGTACGCCTCGCCGATCGCGTGCGTGCCGGACGCACAGGCAGTCACCACGGCGAGGTTTGGGCCCTTGAGGCCAAAAAGAATTGAAATCCAACCGGCGGCCATGTTGATGATAAGAAGCGGGATCATGAAAGGCGTGAACTTATCGGGGCCTTTTGTCAGATACACCGAATGCATCTCTTCGATGATCCTCAGGCTTCCGATGCCCGATCCCACGAGTACTCCGATCTCATAGGGGTCTTCCTTGCTAATATCGAGACCCGCATCCTCCAGCGCCTCCTTGGCGGCCGTGACCGCAAATTGGCTGAACGGCTCCATCCGTTTGGATTCTTTAAGGGGGATGGTTTGTTTCGGGTCGTAATTTTTGACTTCGGCGGCTATTTGGCAGTCGAACTTCTGAGGGTCGAAATAGGTGATCTTTCCGACGCCGCTTTGGCCGCTTAGAAGGGAATTCCAGAAATCATGACGGTTATTGCCTACCGGCGTGACCACACCCACACCGGTAACCACCACGCGGGGATAGGGCATTGAAAAGGATTATTTTTTGTTGACGGTTTTTTCTTCGAGATAACGGATGGCTTCGCCGACGTTGGTCATCTTTTCGGCGTCTTCATCGGGGATTTCAATTCCAAACTCTTCTTCCAGCGCCATCACCAGTTCCACAGTGTCCAGAGAATCCGCTCCGAGATCATCCACAAAAGATGCGGTATCCGTGACTTCCTCCACCTTTACTCCCAGCTGCTCCGCAATGATGGATTTTACTTTTTGTGAAATTTCGGCCATTTGATTCCTCCTTTTACATCACCATTCCGCCATCGACGGTGATGACTTGACCTGTTATAAAATTGCTCTCTTCCGACGCCAAGAAAAGCGCTGTTTTGGCGACGTCCGCCGGTTTCCCAAAACAACCGACGGGAATTGACCTCAAAATCTTGTCTTTCACCAGATCGCTCAAACCTTGAGTCATTTCTGTCTCGATGAAGCCCGGCGCGATCGCGTTTACGAGCACATGACGCGAACCCAGTTCCTTCGCCACGGATTTCGTCAGTGCGATGATACCGGCCTTACTCGCCGCATAATTGGCCTGCCCGGCGTTTCCAATCAGGCCTATCACCGAAGCCATGTTGATGATCTTGCCGCCGCGCTGGCGTATCATGACGCGGCCGACGGCCCTCATGCAGTAAAAGGTACCTTTCAGATTGGTATCCAGCACCTCGTCCCAGTCTGCATCCGTCAGGCGGACAAATAATCCGTCCCTTGTGACGCCCGCATTGTTGACGAGTATATCAATCCGTTCACATTTGTCAAGAATTTTGTCCACGACCTCATCGACGTTTTGACTTTCTTTCACATCCAGTTCAAAAATAAGGGGTTTAGAGTATCCCTGGGCCTCCATTTCCTTCGCCAAGCTCTCCAAAAGAGAGGTATTTCTGGCGGTGATGACCAGTTTCGCGCCTTCTCTGGCAAATGACAACGCCACTTCCCGCCCGATTCCGCGGCTTGCGCCGGTCACAACCGCCACTTTCCCCTCCAAACGCCTCTCATTCGACGACATGAAAATCCTCCGCTGTGCTCAAGGAGATGGTTTTGACCTCCGGGTCAATCTTTCGCAAAAGGCCATTCAATACTTTTCCTGGCGAAAACTCAATAAACGTCCTGACCCCCTTCCCGATGATAAACCGCATCGAGTCTTCCCAAAGCGTGCGGTGGTTCATCTGCCAGATAAGGTTCTGCCGGATCCGGGCCGGATCTTCCTCTATATCGGCCGTAAGGTTGCTCACCACGGGAATCAACGATTTTTGAATGACCACATGGTCCAGGGAATGGGCGATCTTCCGGCAGGCGGATTCCATGCAGCTGGAATGAAAGCCGCCGCTCACCTCAAGCGGGATCACCTTCTTGGCGCCGTTCTCACGAAGCCTCTCAATGGCTTCCTCCACGCATTTCTTGCGTCCTGAAATCACGATCTGGCCGGGCGCATTCAAATTGCCCACCTCGGCTCCCGTAAGTTTGCAGACTTTTTCCACCACGCCCAGTTCCGCGCCCAGGACAGCCGCCATCATGCCCGGAGTTTCGCGCGCCGCCTCATCCATATACAGTCCGCGAAGGCGCACGAACTTCACGCCGTCCTCAAAAGAGATGGCGCCGGCGGCCACCAGTGCTGTGGCCTCGCCCAAAGAAAGCCCGGCCGCGAAACCCGGCACAAACTCCTTGGCCCTTGTGCAGGCCTTAAAAACCTCCAACGCCGCTAGGCTCGTCACAAAAATGGCCGGCTGACTGTAGCGGGTCTGTGCCAGCTTTTCCGCAGGCCCTTCAAAACAAGTGCCGCCTATATCAAAGTCTAGGAGCCCGGCGGCATGGTCGTAAACTTTCTTCGCGGCGGCATACCGCTCATAAAGGTCCTTGCCCATGCCCACAAACTGTGAGCCTTGCCCTGGAAAAAGGTACGCGACACCACCCCCACCTACCACTCCATCACCACCGCTCCCCATACGAGGCCTGAGCCAAAGGTCGCCATCACCACTTTGTCTTTCTTTTTTATTCGGCCCTCCTGAACCGCCTCATAAAGCGCGATCACGCACGAGGCCGCCGACGTGTTGCCGTATTTTTGGAGATTCACAAACACTTTTTCCTTTGGAAACTTAAGACGTCCCGCCACCGCGTCAATAATCCGTTGGTTGGCCTGGTGAGGAATCAGACACGCAACTTCCTCGGGCCCAACACCCGCTTTGGCAAGCGCTTCCGTCACCGCATCCGACATGCCGCGCACGGCCAGCTTAAAGACCTCCGAACCGCTCATTTGAAGCGTGTGGCTTTTGGATTTGACGGTTTCGGCACTCGCCGGAAACCGGGAACCTCCCGCGCAAATTTTTAGGAGCTCCGCGTAACGGCCGTCGGAGCCCAGCACGCTTGCCAGAATCCCCCCGCGCTCCACTTCTTGCACGACCACCGCGCCGGCGCCGTCCCCGAAAAGAACGCAAGTTGCGCGGTCCGTCCAATCAATAAAGGAGGAGATGAGATCCGCCCCCACGACCAGCACTGTCTTATAAGTTCCGTTCTTTACGAACTGCTCGGCGGTCACGAGCGCATAAACAAATCCCGCGCAGGCCGCCGCCAGGTCAAAACAGACCGCGTTTGTTGCGCCGATTTTTTCTTGCAGGAAACAGGCCGTTGACGGAAGCAGCATATCCGGCGTCGTGGTTGCCATAATCAGAAGATCCACGGCCTCAGGCCGAATGCCTGCATTTTGCAACGCGGCCTGCGCGGCTTTCACAGACAGGTCGCTGGTGCCGGTGCCTTTCTCAGCGATGTGCCGCTCCGCAATGCCCGTCCGGGTGCGGATCCACTCATCCGAGGTATCGATCATTTTCTCAAGATCGTGGTTCGTGAGCACCTTCTCCGGCACGTGGAAACCGATGCCCGTGATCCCCGCGCGTTTAGTCATGGGCACTTCGGACTGCCTCAATAATGTGTTGATTGATCTCGTATTTTACAAATTCGCCGGCCACGCGAATCGCGTTTTTGATCGCAATCGAGTTTGAAGAGCCGTGACTGATGATGCAGGTGCCGTCAATCCCCAAAAGCGGCGCGCCGCCGTACTCCGAATAATCCACTTTCTTTTTCAGCGCATCAAATGCGGGCTTGGCCAGAAAAGCGCCCATCATCCTCAACACACTTTTCTTGAATTCATCCTTCAAAAGCTTTCCAATCACTTCCGCGATCGACTCAGAGACTTTTAGCACCACGTTTCCGACAAATCCGTCGCAAACGACGATGTCCACGGTGCCGTTGAAAATATCCCGCCCCTCCACGTTGCCTATAAAGTGGAGCTTACTTTTATTTAAAAGCTGGTGCGCCTCCTTGATGTGCTCGGTGCCTTTCGTCTCCTCCTCTCCTATATTCAGGATGCCAATCGAAGGCCGGCTCTTCCGCAACAGATACCGGAAGTAGACTTCCCCCATGACCGCGTACTGATAAAGGTGCAGGGGTTTGATATCAATATTGGCGCCGACGTCTATGAGAAAGGTGGGTGTACCGCGTGTGGGAAAAAGGATGCCAATACCGGGCCGTTCGATGCCTTCGAGAAGCCGCAGCTTAAGCACGGTGGCCGCGACCGCGGCACCCGTGTGGCCGGCCGTGACAACCGCGTCCACAATCCCTTCCTTCGCCAGGTCCACGCATACGGAAATCGAGGAGTCCTTCTTCTTGCGGATCGAACTGGCTGCGGACTCATCCATGCGCACAAAACTTCCCGCATGATGCACGGAAACGCTTTTCGGCACGTTCTTATGCTTCTCGAGCTCGGAGCGCAAAAGCGTCTGGTCTCCGACAAGCATAATCTTAAAACCGTACTCGCGCGCCGCGGTCACTGCGCCTTCGACAATGACCTGCGGGGCACCATCGCCGCCCATTCCGTCTACAGCGACTCTCATATTTTCCTTTTCAAAAAACCGGACGAGGAATTTACGTAACTCAGTGAGATTTCTTCTTCTCTTTGGTCTTGATCTGGAGTACTGGGTGCCCCTTGTAGTAACCGCACTTCGGGCATACGCGGTGAGACGCATGAGGTTCGCAATGATCGACGCCGAGAGGACAATTCGGGTCCACTTGAGTGGCAAGCACCGCCATCTTGTCATGCGTGCGGCGTTTCCGCGTTCGAGTATTGGAATGTCTACGTTTCGGATTTGGCATAAATTCTCCTTAAGAAAACTCGTTTCAGCGACACCTGAATTTTTATTTTTGCATTTTTAATTTTCATTTCCTTACTCGCCGGTCTTGCAATCGCATTGCTCCGTATTCAGGTTGACCCCGCAAAACAGGCATAACCCTCTGCAATCCGTGCGGCAAAGAACCCGGATCGGATGTTCCAAGATCAGCTCATCCCGCACATCGGAATCGATCGTGACCGAATCCAAACCCTTGATATCATAATGAAGTGCAAAGTCTTTTTCAAATAGATTATCAAACTCCTCCAGGCACAGAGAGCAGGTGAAACTGCGCATGCCCTCAACGTGCACTCGCACCGTCAAGTCATTTTTGGACTTCCAAACCTCCGCTTTGAGCTGTAGGTTCTCGGGAAAATGCATGATACCGATGTCCAGGTCCAGATCTTCCGGCACGATCTCCTCCTGGAGAACCACACTTTGATCGTTTTTAAAACTGTTGAGGGGTATCTTCATCCCGCCCTTCCAGGCTCTTTAGGTAAAGTGCGTTCTGTGTTGAGTTGGGTATTTTTACATCGATTAAATTAAACTTTGGAAGGGCGGGATTCATGAAAAATCAGGATTTGAGTTTACGGGTCAGCGCTTTCACCACAAAGGGCGGGGCAAAACTAGAGATGTTCCCTCCGAGCCTGGCGATCTCCTTGATCAGGCGGCTGGAAAGATACGCATAGGATTCATGCGGCATCAAAAAAATAGTCTCAATGTCACCGGCGAGCTTGCGGTTCGTGAGCGCCATCTGGAATTCATATTCAAAATCCGAGATCATGCGCACGCCGCGGATCATCGCATCGGCTTTCTTCTTCCGCGCATATTCCACGACGAGCCCCTCAAAACTTTCGACCGAGACGCCTTTAAGCCCTGCCGTGGCTTTTTTCAATAAACCCACGCGCGCTTGAATTGAAAAAAGAGGCTTTTTTTCACTGCCGGAGTCCGCCACTGCCACAATCACTTCGTCAAAAACGCGCAGCGCGCGCCGGATAAGGTCGATATGACCGTAGGTCACCGGGTCAAAGGTGCCGGGGTATATTCCTTTTCTGTGGAGTCCGCTCATGAGTAGCATTATAGATTCTGGGTATGGGGGACGCAAGAAAATTTGAAGCACAAATATGTTATAATCGCTGTCGTATGAAATCACGAAAAAGAATTTCAAGAAAATTTATAATCGGCGCCGGGATTCTCGCGGTCTTTTTCGCGCTGTATCTCCATCTGGGGCTCCTGCCGGGCAAGTCCAAAAACTATGCCATTCAAAAAATCGAAGCGCTCACGGATAAAAAAGTGCTTTTTTCCAAAATACTCTACCTCCCGTTTGAAGGCCTGAGCTTCCATGACGTGAAAGTGACGGATAAAAAAGATCTGCTTATCTTCTCGGCCGGGAAACTGGCCGTGAATGTGAGGCTCATTCCCTTCTTCACGGACAAAAAAATCATAATCCAAAGCGTCTATCTGGACACGCCGGTTTACGAGTTTCAAACCGACCCGCGCAAGACCGTGACTGCCAAGCCACCGGTCAAAACGCAGATCTCAGGGCAGATCGACGTGCCGGTCGTTTCCGACCGCAGAAAAACAGGCCTGAACGCACTTCAGGAAGAAGGCCCGGAAGCGTTTCTGCCGGAAAATGTTTATCTGGAACAAATAGAAATCCGGAACGGCAGGGTCACGGTCCGTAACGATGCGTCAGGTCAGGTGTTGGAAGAAATCAATTCGATCAACCTGCGTGTGGGTTTCCAAAAACCGCCGAAGCTCTCCTTCGATGGCTCCGTAAGACTCGGACGTTCCCCCTACGCCACGATCAGCCTGAAAGGTCACTGGGACTTGAAAAAAGCCGGCTACGAGTTCTATCTGGACACGAAAAGTGATTTTATTCCCCCGTGGCTTCTGGATTATCAGAAAAAACATTTCCTGATTCTCAAAGAAAGCCGTTTCCGGCTTAATACGCATCTGAAAAGCGCGGGTGAGACGCTGGCGCTGTTCCACGCGAAGGCGGCTTTAACGGACGCGGAGATCCTTGCCGGAAGCGGCGTTTACAAAGGCCGGGTGCGCATGGAGGTGCAAGGAACTTTCGATTTCGAAACCAGGCGCTTTGACCGCTACCGGGGTGTTTTTGAATTAAACGATGTAGATGTATTTCACCTGACAAAGACAATCGATTCGCTTGAAAATCTAAGCGGCCAAATACGCTTCCAGCCGGATCTTCTGGAGTTTGTGGACGTCAAAGGCATCTACAAGGAAGTGCCGTTTCAAACCGACGGTCGGCTCCAATCTTTCAAAGAGCTGAACCTCGACGAAACCATCCGGGTCCAATCCCATATCCAACAAGTGCTCGTACTCGTTCCCGAAAACCAAAGGAAACTACTGAACGGTTTCAGCTTCCAGGGCGACTGCCAGGCCGTCACAACGGTCAAGGGTTCGCTTAAAACCGCCGACAGCCTGAAAATCGACTACAAACTGCATGTGGAAAACGGCGTCATCGCCAATCCCGTAAGAAAAATCAATGCCGACCGTATTTCGGCCGATATTCTAATGAACGCCTCCGGCTTCAAAATAGAACATTCCCGCTTCGGCCTCAATAGCAGGATCTATTCACTGGAAGCGTTTGTACCGAAGAAGCCCGAAATTCCGGGCGCGCTCAGTCTTTCCTCTGAGGATCTGCGTCTTAAGGCCAGCTACCTCCAGACCGGAAACAGCTTGGACATAAAAAATGCGCGCCTTGAAGCACGCGGGATTGCCGCTGATTTTCGCGGAAAGGCGTATGACGTTCAGGACCTCTATTGCGATGTGTCCGGCCATGTGGAGATCCGTCTCGATAAAGCCGCTGAAGGATTTTCAAAAGAAGCGCCGTTCCTGAAAACCGCGGGACTCGCGGGAACCTTAAAGGGGTTCTTCAGCCTGAAGGGTTTGTGGAACAGGCCGCTCGATTGGGAGCTTAAGCTCGACGCGGGAAGCCCCCTCATTGTCATCGGTAAAAAAATAAGGCTCACGGGGTTTGAGATGCAGGCACAGATGAAAAACCGCATTTTAAGGATCCCTGTCTTTCGCGCGGCGGGCTATCAGGGAAGCGTCGGCGGCGAAGTGATTTTCAACTTATTAAAACCGGACGTTTATTTCAACGCAAAGCTTTACGCCAATGAAATCGACCTTCACCCGTTCGTACGGGATTTGGATAATTCCAAAAGTGAAGTGGCCGGCAGAATGATCCTTCAGTCCGCGCTGAGCGGAACCCTGGGCTCGGAAGAAACGTTCCGCGGCAACGGCCTTGTCAGCATCCACGACGGCCGGCTTTTTAAAACGGAGCTTTTCAAGTCCATGGGACATCTGCCGTTTGTAAGAGTCGAAGGGCTGGATTTGGTGGAATTTACAAGCTTAAACGCGAGTTTCACCGTCAGTGATAAAAGGGTCTGGACCCAGGACCTGCGGCTTTTAAGCGAAACCGTTGACTTGACACTGGAAGGCAGCGCCGGCTTTGACGCGGGCCTTGATTTCACAATGGATATTCGTTACTCCGATGACGTCATTCGGGGCACTTATGACACCGGGGGGCTTGTGCCGTTTGTGGTGCAACAAGCCGAAAATTCGATCTCTCAGTACAGAGTCTCGGGTACTTTAAGAGAACCTAAATACGACAAAATTTTAATATAATTTTCTTGGCCGGGCGCAGTGCTTTTCCACGGTGGCTGATTTTGTTTTTTGTTTCCCGAGAAAGCTCGGCGTAAGTTTTTGAAAAACCCGCCGGGATAAAAACAGGGTCGTATCCGAAACCGTTCCGCCCCCTTTCTTCAAAGGCGATACGGCCGCGGCACTCTCCTCTGGCACCGCCCACACATTTTTTTCCGTAAAAAAGCGCGATCACGCTCACGAACTTCGCTTTGCGCTTCGATGCGGGAACATGCTTTAAGAGTCGCAAAAGTTTGCGGTTGTTGTCCCGATAAGTGCAGCCGATCCCCGCAAAGCGCGCCGAATACACGCCCGGTTTCCCCTTGAGGCGCCTCACTACGAGCCCCGAGTCATCCGCCAAAGTCAGAAGTCCCGTATGAATCGCGTAGGCCCTCGCCTTCTTCCGGGTATTGGCCTCAAACGTTTTCCCGTCTTCTTTCACGTCCTTACACCCAGGAAAATCCTTAAGCGATAAAACACGGACGCCGCTGCCGCGCAAAAGCGCCTGAAATTCCTTGAGTTTATTTTTGTTTTTGGTGCCGATAACTACGGTGTGCTTCACCGCACTCCCCAGATTTTGTGCCTCGACAAAAACGAATTTTTCACTTTATCGTCACATGAAACGTCTCCCATACCAGCATACTGACTACCGCGTCCCTTTGGGAGCGTGTCGTTCGAAAAAAAACTCGGGACTTATCTTCACCTGTTTTCCCGCTATTTCCAGGACCGGATTGGCGAGAAAATTGATCGGGCCCTCGTCGGGACCGGGCGTAAAGACCAGATCCCTGCCCCGGCTAAACTCGAACCGGTTGGCGGGATGATGACCGAAATAGTAGGTTGATAAGCTCGAGTATTTATCCGCCTCGGAAATATCGACGGGCCACCACTTGCCTTCGGCGTAGAACTCCACCCAACAATGATAGCCATCGATACCTCCGTCATCGCGCTCGGACGGGATCGCCGCGCCGATGCCGAAACGCGCGGGGATACCAACAGACCTAGCCAGCGCGATAAAATATGCGTGGAAATCGGTGCAATTGCCCGTGCGAATGTTGCACGCGTACACCGCGTCCCCTTTTCCCCAACCTGTTCCGTGTTTCATGTAACGCATCTGGTCGATCACATGATCATAGAGCGCGCGGGCACGGACCAAGTCGCCTTTCTTGCCCGCTACCGTCTCGGCGGCGATGCGTTTAAACTCGGCGTTGAGCGGGACGAGTCTATCTGATTTCAGATATTTTTCCGGATCCGGCCGATAATCAGCGTACGCCGCCTTCTCAGAGCGGCGAACGCGATAGCGGATATCCACGTTTTTCCCGCCATCCTCCGGACCAAGCTCAAAATAGAGGGCTTTGTTGCCGTATTGGCTTTCTTCGAGGATGCGATATTTCTTCGGCGATTGGACCTCCTTAAGCTCGACGTTTTGGAACGCGTCCGTTTCAGGAAGAGGGATCCACATGCGAGCGCTGTCCGCGATGTCCGGAAGTTTGGATCGGTACAAGAATTCAAACGCGTCCCGGATTTTGACGACCCCCAAGAGTCCCGGCGCTGCACCCTTGGCGGGAATCCGCTTCCACTGGCCATTCTCAACCTGCTGCCAGGTGTAATAGGGAATACCGTTCAGTTTGTGGAGCGTAGTTTCGGTGACTGTCATAGCATCTGGCTTGCCGGAGAGGAAAAAATCAGTGTCATAGACATCGCCCGATTCGTCCACGAGATCGACGCAGGCAAAATGACGCTCCGGCCCGAGCCGGGAAAGGTATTCGGTGTGAACGCGGACAAGCTTGAAGCGGTACTCCTTGCCACCGGAGGAAAATTGGAAATAACCTCCTCCGCGTTCCGTCTCGCGCTCGATGTGCTTTTCGATGCCGGCCTTTATCTCTGCCGTCACAGCGCTACGCACAAGATCGACTTCCGGCTCGGCATCGGCGCGCACGCAAGCGCCGCAAACAAGAACCGCCGACACCAAAGCCGTAAGTCGTCTCATGAATTTTAAAATCCTGTCTATCTTAGGAGGTGGGGTGCTCTGACGGATGCTCTGTTGAGGACGCCTTAGGGTGCTCAGATTTCGAAGATTCCTTCGAGTCGACATCATGCAGGTTGTGTTTGCAGCAATCATCCGCGATCGCCTTGACCTTGGCCGCCAGCTCCGGATTCGACGCTTCAAGCGCCTTGGACGCATCCGACAGAACCGAGGCCTTGTCTCCAC
>Ga0155276_118_pt1 | contig 18827 bp, 20 predicted proteins | sample RifCSPhighO2_02_FD_106244 | JGI IMG/M metagenome (GOLD analysis project Ga0155276, IMG submission 106244) | Omnitrophica bacterium RIFCSPHIGHO2_02_FULL_51_18 | reverse complement strand
AATCCGGTGGGCGTCCTTGATCGTGGAAAGCCGGTGAGCAATCACAAGCACCGTGCGGCCCAGCATCAGGTTATGAATCGCCTGTTGGACCAACACTTCGGACTCGGAGTCCAGCGCCGAGGTGGCCTCATCCAAAATCAAAACCGGCGGATTTTTTAAAACTGCGCGCGCGATCGAAATACGCTGCCGTTCGCCTCCCGAAAGCCGGAACCCCCTGTCGCCGACGACGGTCTGATACTTTAAGGGCAGCCTCAAAATGAACTCATGCGCATTGGCGATGCGCGCCGCCTTTTCAATATCGGCTTGCGGAGTGCTTGAGCGGCCGTAGGCAATATTCGCGCTGATCGTGTCATTAAAAAGAATGGTCTCCTGAGTCACAATGCCGATCTGGTCACGAAGCGACTTAACGGTCACGTCCCTTACGTTCACGCCATCAATCAGCACATCCCCTTCACTGGCGTCATAAAATCGCGGCAGGAGATTCACCAAACTCGTTTTTCCGACGCCGCTCGGGCCCACGATCGCGACGATCTCCCCTGACATCACGTGGAGATGGATATTCGACAAAACCTTCTTCGAGGCGCCATATCCGAACGATACGTTCCTGAACTCAATTGATTTCCTGACAGGCAAAAGATGTTTCGCGTTTTCTTTTTCGATTATTTCGTTCGGAGTGTCGAGGACCTCAAAAATGCGCTCGGCTGCGGCCAGCGCATGCTGATTAATTCCGTGCACACGGCTTAGGCGCTTGAAAGGCCTCAAAAGAGAAAAAAGCGAGACTAAAAACGCCACAAAAGCGCCGGCCGACATCTGGTTTTCAATCACGTTTTTTCCGCCGAACCACAACACGACGCCCAAGCACACAAACCCGATAAATTCCGTGAGCGGACTCACGAAAATCATGCGGCCGATCGAGAGCATCATCGTCCGGTAAAGCTTCTGGTTCTGGCCGACGAAACGCTCTTTTTCATATTTCTCCATTCCGAAACCCTGAACGATCCGGATGCCGGAAATCGTCTCAAAAAGCGTCGAATTGATATCGGCGACCTGCTCCTGGCTTGCGCGGCTGATCTTCTTCAGGCGTTTGCCGACCCTGAGCACCGGATAAACGATAAGCGGCAAAAGAAAAAAGATTATAAAAACAAGTGTCCAGGGAATCCCGAAAATAAATTTAACGGTTAAAAGCAGCACCAGGTGCACGAGAATCTGCACCGGCTGAAACAAAAAGTCGGTAAGCCCCTCCGATATCGCATCGCGGATAATGCCCGTGTCATAGGTGATGCGCGAGACCAAGGCACCCGTCTGGGATCTTCCGAAAAAACTGAGCGGCAATCCCAGCATCTTTTCATAAACGATGTTCCGGAGATCCCGGATCACACGCTGGCTCACGTCATTCATAAAATAGGACTGGATGTATTCAAATAAAGCCCTAAAAAACGACAGCCCGATCGTCCAGAGGATGATGATATTGAGAAGCTGCCAGCGGGACATCGAATTGATTTGGTACACAAAATGGAGAATAAAGCCAGGCACCTGATCTTCGTGCGGGATAAGGATCGGCTTCCCGGCCAATACCGAATCCACAAACGGAATGATGATGCCCACCATCGGAATGCCGCTTAAAAGGGAATTGATGACCATCGCCGAAAACGCAATGCCCAGCTTCCCGACATGCGGCTTTACAAAACTGATCATCCGCTGATAATCATTCACCCCACCACCTCTTTTGTTGCGCCGACCCCGCCGGCCCTTTTCGCCGACACTTTCGGCGCAACGATTCGCTGAAAGCGAATCGAATGTCTTTCAGACATGAAAAGAGGTGGTGGAGTCATAGGCTCGCATCATAGCATAACTGCTACGAAAATGTCGACCGTGCTATACCCTCATGTTACAATAACTGCTTATGACTAAAGCACTTAAAGTCGCCGTGATCGGCCTCGGAAAACTCGGTGTCCGCCATGCGACCGTCTATTCGAAACTGACGAATGTTGAACTTTTCGGCGTATGCGACATTCATGAGGAAAAGGCGGAAAATACGGCCATCCAACTCCGGACCAGGGCCTTCAGTGATCACCGGGAATTGTTCGGAAAAGTCGACGCCGCAAGCATTGTCGTGCCGTCGCACGCGCATCATAGAATCTCAAAGGAGTTCCTGAATCACGGGATCCATCTCTTAATCGAGAAACCGATCACGACACATCTGCGGCAAGCCGACGAGCTGCTCGAAATAGCCAGGAAAAAGAAACTCACGATTCAGGTCGGCCACATCGAGCGCTTCAATTCCGCGATCCGCGCGATTAAACACGTGATCAAGGCCCCCCGCTTCATTCAATGCCACCGTTTCGGGCCTTACGACCCGAGAGTCGCCGATGTCGGCGTCACGCTGGATCTCATGATCCATGACATCGACATCATGCTGGACCTGGTCCGGTCTCCGGTAAAGATGATAGATTCGGTCGGCGCGTGCGTGCTTTCAAAAACCGAAGATATTGCGAACGCTCGGGTCCGTTTTCAGAATAAATGCGTGTGTGACTTGACGGCGAGCCGCATCACGCCGGATATAGTGAGAAAAATCAGGATTTTCCAGGAAGACGCCTATATTTCGCTGGATTATGTGACCCAAGAAGCCGAGATTTACGCGAAGGAAAACGGCCATATTCACCACCAAAAGATCGATATCACAAAAAGCGACTCCCTAAAAGAAGAGCTGTTGGACTTCGTTCACTGCGTGCGCACGGGGCGCAAGCCCCTCGTGTCCGGCAAGGAAGGGCGCGACGCGCTCGAACTGGCGCTTAAGATTTCAAAACAAATCCATAGAAAAAAGTGACACGGAAAATCTATGTTATAGCCGGTGAGGCTTCCGGCGACCTGCATGGATCCAGCCTGATTAATGAAATAAGGGCCCAAAGCACCCAGCCCGTCGAAATCTATGGTGTCGGCGGCGGTAAAATCCGCGAAACAGGCGCGTTAAGTTTTTATGATCTCGCCCGCTTCCACGTCACCGGCTTCACCGACGTGATCAAGCGCCTGCCTCAGTACACCAAAGCCAAAAAAATCATCCTCGATGGAATAAAAAAAACCAGGCCCGACTTGGTCGTCTTGATTGACAACCCGGGATTTAATCTCCACCTGGCCCAAAAGATTCACGCGCTTTCGATCCCGATTGTGTACTATATCGCGCCGCAGGTTTGGGCGTGGGCGCCGAAACGCATATTGAAAATAAAGGCGTATGTAAAAAAGGTTCTGGTTGTGTTTGAATTTGAGAAAAAAATTTATGAGGAAAATCACGTCCCGGTCGTGTGGGTCGGCCACCCGATCAAAGATTTGATGAGCGGTGTGCATGAAAAAAAACCGGCAGGGAAAACCATAGCCCTCCTTCCCGGATCCCGAAAAGGCGAGCTTAAGATGCTTTTCCCGGTGCTCGCCGGAGCCGCCCGGAAAATAATGGAAAAGATCCCCAGCGTTGATTTCGCGCTCATCAAAGCACCGACACTTTCAAGGAAATTTTACGAACGGTTCATTAAAGAGGAGCTTCGGGGACTTCGTTGCACGCTCGTGGAAGAAGATTCCTATGCGGCGATCAAAGGAAGCGATCTGGCGATCGTGTGCTCCGGCACCGCGACCCTCGAATGCGCGCTTCTGGGCGTGCCGATGATCGTCACCAATAAAGGCACATTCTTAACTTACCTGATCGCGAAAAACCTTGCCAAGGTGAAATATCTGGGCTTGCCCAATTTGATCCTGGGAAAGGAGAGTTTCCCCGAGTTTTTACAGTACGATGCCACGCCGGAAAAGATATCCGGGATGGCCGTCAAAATCCTTACCGACAAACGCCTGCAGCAAACCATGAAAAAAGATCTTGAAGAAGTTTCAAGAAAACTGGGAGATTTGGGCGCCACGCGAAGGGCCGCTCAGGAAGTCCTGATCGCCTTATAAAATCGGCAGGTATTTTTCGATTTCGTAATGGGTGATCTCGGCGCAGTATTTGTTCCATTCGATCTTCTTGTTTTCCAAAAGCGAACGGTAAATATGCTCACCCAGAGCTTCTTTTAAGAACTTACTATCCTGAGCGATCGCGATGGCCTCACCGAGGCTTTGCGGAAGCAACTGGATGCCCTTTTTGCCGCGATCGGCATCGCTCATCGAATGCACGCTCTGTTCCACGGGCTCCGGAAGCTCAAACCCATGTCGGATGCCCTCCAGGCCCGCGGCCAGCATCACCGCGAAAGCCAAATAAGGGTTGCAAGCCGCATCGGGTGAGCGAAGCTCGGCGCGCATCGCGCTCTCGCGTCCTGATTTGTAAGCCGGCACACGCACCAACGCATGCGGATTTTTCTTCCCCCAGAACGTGTAAACCGGCGCTTCGTAACCCGGCGTCAAGCGCTTGTAGGAATTCACCCATTGGTTTGTCACAATGCACATCTGGGGCGCGTATTTCAAGAGCCCTGCGATGTAGTGCTTGGCGGTCTTCGAAAGATGATGCTTGTCGTTTTTATCGTAAAAAGCGTTCTTGTCGCCTTTAAACAGGGACTGGTGCACATGCATGCCGCTTCCGTTTTCGTTTTTCAAGGGCTTCGGCATGAATGTCGCATACACACCGTTTTTCAGGGCAATCTCTTTCACGACGAGGCGATACGTCATCGTGTTATCGGCCATCGTCAAGGCGTCCGTATAGCGAAGGTCAATCTCGTGCTGGCTGGGTGCGGCTTCGTGATGGCTGGATTCAACCCCTACTCCCATCTCTTCAAGCGTCAGTACGGTCTCGCGTCTCAAATCAGAGGCGGCATCCAGCGACGTGAGGTCAAAATAGCCGCCTTGGTCCAGAGGTTTTGTATGTTCTGAGTTTTGAAAATAGAAATATTCTATTTCGGGTCCGACATAAAACGTGAAGCCAAGATCCGCCGCTTTTTTAAGATGGCGCTTTAAACACTGGCGGGGGTCTCCCTCGGAAGGCGCGCCGTGCATATCCACAATATCCGCAAACATGCGCGCCACGGCGTTCTCGCGGGGACGCCAGGGAAGTATCTGATAGGTGGAGGGGTCCGGCGCGGCCCTCATGTCGGACTCGTCGCTTCGCGCAAGGCCCTCAATCGCCGAACCGTCAAAACCTTTGCCCTGCTCCATCGCTTCTTCCAGCTCATCCACCGTAATCGCGAAGCTTTTTAAAAGGCCCTGAATGTCCGAAAACCAAAGCCGGATAAAGCGCACATTGTCATCCTGCGCTTTTTTTAAGACAAACGCTTTGCCCTGCCGAACCTTGGGAGACTTGGAACTTTTGGGCATGAGTCCCTAGTGAGAAATCAAAGCGCTTTCTCGCCCCGTTCGCCTGTACGGATGCGGACGGCTTCATCAACGGTGGAGATAAATATCTTGCCATCGCCCACATTGCCGGTTTTCGCGGCCTTCGCGATTTCCTGAACCAATTTCTCGGCTTCGGAATCGGGCACCACAATTTGGAGCTTCATCTTCGGGAGAAGATCCATACGAAAACGCTCACCTCTCCAGACCTGTTCGACGCCCTTCTGCTTCCCATGGCCTTCGATGTCGTGGATCATGACGCCCGGATAACCGCACTTTTCCATGGCGGCTTTTACGGCCTCAAATTTTTCGGGCCTTATAATCGCTGTAATCTGTTTCATTTATTTTCCTTTCCTGTCACCGCAACACCCGTATACGAGTAGCTTTGCTTACGGATATTAAACTCAGGATACGCCATGTTACCATGTTCGCCGATGTCAAGTCCTTCAATTTCCTCATGCAGAGAAACCCGCAGGCCCATCACAACTTTGATAATCGTCCAAACGACGAGACCGCCGATGAACGTAAACGCTGCAACCGCTCCGATGCCCGTGAGCTGCGCAGTTAGAAGTTTTGTTCCACCTCCGAAGAAAAGACCATTGCCGGTGGTGTTGGCGATAAACTGGTCCTGCGCAAAAAGACCCACGCAGATTGTGCCAAAAATACCGTTTACCAAATGCACGGAAAGGGCACCCACTGGATCGTCAATCCTGATCTTATCAAAGAACGCCACCGCCAGAACCACAAGCACCCCGGCAACCGCTCCGATAATCAAGGAACTTTCAACGCTGACATAAGCGCAAGGCGCCGTGATCGCCACGAGTCCCGCCAAGCACCCATTGAGCGTCATCCCAAGGTCCGGTTTACCCATCAAAATCCACGAAGTAATCGTGGCCGTCATGATAGCCGCGACCGCCGCGCTGTTCGTCGTGACGCAAATTCTTGCCATGTCATTCACGACTGCCGCCATCGTGCTGCCTGGGTTAAAACCAAACCAGCCAAGCCATAGAATAAAACAGCCGACCGTCGCTAAGGACAAATTATGCCCGGGAACCTGCCTGACATTGCCATTTTCATCGTATTTGCCAAAGCGAGGTCCAAGTACTATGACGCCGGCCAATGCCGCCCAGCCGCCGACCGAGTGGACCACCGTCGATCCGGCAAAATCCCAGAAACCCAGTTTTGCAAGCCAGCCGCCGCCCCAAATCCAGTGACCCGTCACCGGATACATAATCGCAACCAGGACAAATGAAAACACAATGAACGAAGCATACTTGATTCTTTCAGCGACCGCCCCGGAAACAATCGTGGCCGCCGTTCCGGCAAACACGAGCTGAAAGAAAAATTTAGCGAAAAAAGGCACTGTGGCCCAAGAAATCGCACTATAAACACCCTGGTACTGGTCCCCCGTTGCAGGGCTATTATCGGCGCCGCGCAGCATGAAGAGGCCCTTAAGCCCCAGGAAGCCGGTGCCATCACCGAACATCAGCCCCCATCCGATAAACCAGAACGCGATGGAGCTGGCCGCGAACACGATAAAATTCTTGGAAAGAATATTCACGCAGTTTTTCTGCCGTGCGAAACCCGCCTCGACACAGGCAAAACCTGCGTTCATCCAGAACACGAGCATGGCCGTTACAAGCGTCCATATCGTGTCTAAAGCTACTTTGGTATCCATAAACACCTCTCCCTTTCTTCTTTTCTCAAAGGAGAGTATACGGACGAATATTACAAGTAGATTGCAGTGCGGTTAACAGTGAGAACAGTCACTCTTCGGAGATAAACTTATAACCGATATTGCGAACGGTCTCGATGAACGTCGAGGACTTGCCCTCTATTTTCGACCGAAGGCGGCGGATATGGACATCCACGGTACGGGTACCGCCATAGTACTCGTAGCCCCACACCTTGTTGAGGAGCACTTCGCGGGTAAAAACAGTCCCCGAATGACTGCACAAAAACTTCAAGAGTTCGAATTCGGTGAAAGTAAGGTCTATCTTTTTCTCACCGACACGCACCTCATATTTGGAAACGTCTATCGTGAGTTTCCCGCGCTGAATCAGGTTCTTCTGATCGACCTTATGAACGCGCTTCAAAAGGTTTTTGATCCGAACAACGGCTTCCGCAGGGCGAAGGGGCCGGTACAACACTTCGTGCACGCCCGAAGGCAGGTCTGCATGCTTCATCTCTGCTTCATCCATCATGACCACGATCGGAATGTCCTCGGTTCGAGACTCCTTCTTGATCCCGTAATAAACGTCCATGATTTCAAGGTAGCTTGATTTCGGGTTCATCACGATCAGATCCGGCTCCTTTTCAATGATCTCGTTCGCCGCGAGGCCGTTCATCGGAATCAAGCGCGCAATAAAATGGGCCTCCTTTTTCAGGACGTCCCTCAAGTCGCTGCCCTGCTTGTTTTGGTCTCCGATGATAAGGATATTTTCGTTCATCTCACATACCTACGAGAGTCACACCCTGTTTGTCGGCCGCTTCCAGAAACTCTTTTTTCCTTAAAAGGATCGTCTTCCCCGCCTCGACGCCCAAAACCTTGGACGAAATCGATTTTAAAACCGAAAGTGTTTGAATTCCCGCGCAAGGAAGGTCAAATCGGAGGTCCTGGTTGGGCTTGGCCGCTTTCACCACCACAACGTCCCCGTGCCCCAGCTCACCCCCCCGGCGCATCGCATGGTCGGTCCCTTCCAAAGCTTCCACCGCAAGCACCGCGCCGCTTTTGACGACGACCGTCTGGCCGATGTCCATCTTGCCGATCCCCTTGGCGATTTTGTACCCAAATCTCAGATCCTTCCACTCTTCTGGCGTAGGCGGCCTTTGCGTCAAGACGCCTTTCGGGGCCAAAGCGTCTTTGAGAAAAATGCGCGAATCCACGACCGAGATACCGCACTTCAACTTTAAAAAAATTTCAAACGCCTTCAGCAGGTGGTCGTCGCCTTTGTTGCCTGTTGAATGAATGAAACCTTCGGCGGTGTCGTCCATTTTAAAAGAACTGTTGTAGATTTCTCTCTTGGGAACGCCGCCGGCGAGCACCACATTTTTTATATTACTTTTTTTCAGCAAACCCACGAGGTCCCCCAAGGCCCACAGGTCCACATAATGCATCTCAGGCGCGTATTGTTCCACTCTCGGGTCCGTGTAGTTTCTGAGGCCGAAAACCACGAGATCTTTCTTCAGCGAAAACACGGCTTCCGCAAATAAAACAGGAAATTCACCCTGACCCGCAATGAGGCCTAAACGACCCGAAGGTGCCGACCGAAACCAGTTCATTCTGGCATTTTTTTCCGCTTAGTCCACCAACGCAAACATAATCTCGGCGTCACAAACCTCTTCGTCCCCAACCTTCGCGACACCCTTCACAATGCCTAATTTAGACTTCAGTTTCACGATCTCAACCTCAAGCCGAAGTTGATCACCCGGTACAACGGTCTTGCGAAAACGCGCGTTATTGATGGAAATAAGATAGGCGAGCCGTCTCTGCCCCTTTGTGATGGACAGCACCAAGATTCCTCCGACCTGGGCGAGCGCCTCGACAATCAAAACACCCGGCATCACAGGCCTCTCCGGAAAATGACCCTGAAAAAAAGGTTCATTGGCGGTGACATTCTTGATCCCCACAATCCTCTTTTCGCTCATTTCTATCACGCGGTCCACCCATAAAAACGGATACCGATGGGACAACACCTTTTTGATATCCTCCAGATCCATCACATAAGGTTTTTGAATTTCCTTACTTTTAGGATTTTCCATGACTGTCCTTTACTTTTTGAATGGCTTCACCCAGCTTTCGGTTCAGCGAATGGCCGCTTCTGATCCCCACCACATGCCCGATAACTGAAAAACCCAATAAACTCAAATCTCCCAAGATGTCCAGCACCTTATGCCGGGCACACTCATCCGTAAAACGAAAGTGGTTCCCCACGGGCCCGTTCTTTGAGATAACGAGTGTGTTTTCATGCGTCGCGCCGATCCCAAGCCCGTTCTGTCTCAGGGATTGCGACTCGGCCTGGGTGCAGAAAGTGCGGGAAGGCGCTATTTCTTTCTCAAACACTTCGGGGGTCAGCGTAAAATCAACCTTTTGGCCGCGAAGAAGCGGGTGTTCATAATCCAAAATATAACTGATCCGAAAATGCTCTGAAGGATAAATCACAATGGCCCGGCCAGGCTCATGGCAGAAAAGCGGCTCTTCTATCCTGCACGCTTCTTTCCTGGATGAAAAATCCTTAAAACCGAGGCCTTTCAAACACTCGACAAACCCGATCGCGCTTCCGTCCAGCGCCGGAAACTCCGGTCCCTCCACCTCCACTTTCAGGTTGTCGATTCCGAGGCCTCCAAGCGCCGCCAGGCAGTGTTCCACGGTCTTTATTTCCGTCCCATTCTGCCCGAGTGAGGTACAGTGTTTCGAATCCGCGCTGGGGGTCAGGGAGACCCTTCGGCCGTCCCTAAAAAACTGCAGTCCCTCGCCCGAAGACAGGGGGCTGAAGGTGACACGGCAAAACTCACCGGTGTGAATGCCGGGACCGCTTAGAGAACCCCTCTTTTGGATAGTGCGCTGGAAGGTATAACAATCACTCATCGCGCTTTCTTTTTTAGTTCAAGGATGTCCTTAAAAAGTTCGGGTAGTTTCGCGATGACCGCCAAGATCTTTTTCTGCTCAGCGATTGGCCTGGCCGGCTCACCGAGCAAGACACTTCCCATTGGAAACGATTTTGAGACCCCCGAGCGCGCCCCTACAATCGTATTGTCGCCGAGAGTGATGTGACCCACCAGACCCACCTGACCCGCAAGCACCACGTTCTTACCAAGTTCCGAGGAACCGGAGATGCCGCATTGGGAGACCACAAGACAATTGGGCCCGATCACGACGTTGTGGGCGATTTGTACCAGATTATCTATCTTGGCGCCTTTTTGAATCCATGTTTTTGAGAAACGCCCGCGGTCCACGCACACATTAGCGCCTATTTCTACGTCTTCCTCTATCAGGACCCAGCCCGTATGCGGAATTTTGATACGCGAGCCGTCCACGGTTTCATAACCGAAGCCGTCGCTTCCTATGACAGTACCGCTATGAATCATGACGCGATCACGGATTTGAGTGGCCTCCCGAATCGTCACGTTCGGGTAAATCCAAACATCGGCGCCCAGGACGCAGGCTTCTCCTATGAACACCCCCGCCTCGATCACCGTGTTGTCTCCTATCACAACGTCCTTTTCAATCACCACATGCGGACCGATAGAAACACGCCCGCCCAAACGAGCCGTCTTGTGAAGCACGGCCGACGGATGGACTCCTTCGGGCCTTTCGGGTTTTGAGTCTGAAAAAATGGACAACACACGCGTGAAAGCCAAGGAGGGGTTAACCGTGCGCACAAGCGTCTTGCCGCTTGAGTGGACTTCCTTGGAAGTAATAATCGCGGAGGCTTGAGTTTCTTCCAAAAAGGGAAGATATTTGGCGTTCGCTAGGAACGTGATATCTCCCTTTTGGGCTTCTTTGATTCCCGCAACGCCTGTGATGGTGACGCTCCGGTCGCCGACAAGCTCACCTTCGACGAGCCGGACAATTTCTTCTAACTTTATGCTTTTTTTTGACTCACTATTTCTTCTTGTAAGAGTCATTCAATACCTTGTTCACCTGGGCCGTCAAATCGCCGGTGCTGCTCTTAAACACAAGCACGCGGTCATTGAAAATGTACGTATAGCCCTGGGTTTTGCCGAAATCCTGGATCACGGTTTCGATTTCCTTCAGGATATCGCGGACCATGCCGTCCCTTTCCTTGCGAAGCGCATCGCGCGTCGTGCGGTCAAATTCCTGAAGCGCCTTGATTTTATCGTCAATGCCCGCCTGCTTGTCTTCTTTGGCTTTCCCGGTCAGGAGCTCGGCTTCATCCCTCAGTTTTTTGATCTCGGCGACCGTCTTATCGCGCTCGGCCTGTTTGCCCGCGCCCTTGGCCTCCAGAGATTTATCAAAATCCTTTGTCTTCTGGTAGTCATCAAACACCTTGGCCAAATCCACGTAGCCTATCTTCTCGCCTTCCGCGAAGGCCCGGCCGGCCGCGAAAGCCGAAAGACCCGCAAACAGGAAAACGGACAAGCTAATCGAAACGAATTTCTTCATGAGCATCCTCCTTAGTTTAAAATGCCTGGCTGATATTAAAGTAAAACCTCATCTTTTTCTTCTCGTTAGGCACATCATCCAGTGGATAACCGGCGTCCACCTTGACAGGGCCTATCGGCGTCTTGACCCTCACACCGAACCCAACGCCCGACTTCACATCTCCGCTGCCAAAATCATCCACTTGGTCGTACACATTGCCTACATCAAAAAAGACAGCACCCTTAATGAGATCCGGATAAATGGGGAAGGTTTCTTCCGCGTTCGCGACCCAGAATGTCTCGCCGCCGATGGGCTCCTGGTTGCCCGGATCCCGCGGCCCGATACGCCGCTCACGGTAACCGCGAACGGTGTTGGCGCCGCCCGCGAAGTAGCGCTCATAGATCGGCACTTTTACGGAATCGCCGAATTCATCCACAAAACCGACGCGGCCCTTGAGCTCCAAAACCATCACGTCAAAATTCTTGAAATAAGTGCTCCCTAAGACCGTGAGTTTCATAAAATCCTTGTCACCCGCTAAGGGTCCGCCTGCCACTTCTCCGGTCCCCGTCACCAGATACCCTGAGGAAGGATTGTACACGCTGTCCCTCTGGTCATGAGTCAATGTCAGTGCCAGGCTCGAGGTCGTGTTCTTTCCCTGCTCATCTTTTAAGTCTTGGGATGCATCAGCGGGAATGTCGCTGATCTTGACCTGTTCCAGCTTGTACATTAAAAGGCCTTTGTCGAACTCCGTAAATTCTTTTCCGAGGCGGAGATCAAAACCTGTTTTGGTTTGATCAAAGAAGTAGCCTGAAGTTCCCGACCGGTTATATCCTCTGCGGAAAATATCAAATCCGAACGAATAAGGATAGCCGAACACCCAAGGCTCCGTGAAACTGAGTTCCGCGTTCTGCCGGACACTGCCGATTTCAAACCGGAGCCCAAAATCCTGCCCGGCGCCCGTAAACGTCTTCCGGTTCTGCCAGTCAAAATTCTTTTGCCTCACCTGGGCAAATCCGATCACGGAATCCACGGAGCTGAAACCCCCGCCGAAGCTGAATTCACCGGTCTTGGTTTCCTTGACCGTGACGACCAGGTTGCGGGAGTTGGACTGGGAACCTTCTTCGGTGTCAAAACGCACGTCCTCAAAGAACCCCAGATTATAAAGGCGTTCTTTCGAGCGCTTGAGTTTCGCGCCGCTGAAAGACTCGCCCGGATAGGCACGCAGTTCTCTTCGAATCACGGTGTCTTTTGTTTTTGTGTTGCCCTGGATCATCACGCGCTCCACGTAGGTCAGTTCGTTCTCGGTGATCGTATAGCTCAAATCCACGCGGTCCGCGGACTCATTGTACAGGGACTCCGAGCGAATCTGAGCGGACAAATAGCCTTTTTCGAAATAAAGGTCCTGAATATTGGCAACGTCCAGACGCAGTCCGCGCCTGGAGAAGGGCTTGCCCTGGACCATTTTGACGGATTTTGCGATCTCTTCGGAACTTAAAATCGAGTTGCCGGTGAGTTGAATGTTTCCTACGAGGTACCGCTTGCCTTCATTGACAATGACCTTAAGAAGAACGTTGCCGCTGCCGTCTTCCAAAGGCTGGGTCTCTTGGGTGACTTCCACGTCGCTAAAACCCTGCTCGTCATACAAGGCCTTGATCCTCTCGATATCTTCATCCACATCTTCCTCTTTCAGGAAACCGGAATGAAAAAGTCCCCACCAGGAGGCCTTCTTGGTCTTCATCTTGCCCGTGATTTCGCCGGTCTTAATCGATTGGTTGCCCTCGATTCTTATGTCCTTAACGCGGACTTTCACTTTTTCATCGATCATAACCCTTAACACCGCCTGATTCGTGTCCGGATTCACATCCAACGCTTGATCAATCACAGCCTCGGCAAACCCCTTTTTTTCGTAAAGCCGCCGGATCGCGTCCAGATCGTCACGGAGCCGCTTCTGGTCCACGAAATCGCCGACCGCGGACTGCATTTCCTTCTTTAACTGATCTTTTTTAAGCTGGTTATTGCCCTCAAACCTGATTTCCAAGAGGATGGGTTTTTCCGTCACCAGGAATACAACTTTAATGCCATCCTCAAAGTCTTCCTGTTCAATGCGAACATCGAGAAAGTAGCCCAGGCCATAAAGTCTCTTCAGGTCTTCGTTAAGAACAGGAGAAGAGACCGGCTGGCCCACCTGGGTTTTCACTTTGGAGAGAATCGTAAGCGAGGCGACCGTCTTGTTGCCGCGGACATCCACGGCTTTCACGATCTTACCGTCTTCAGCGCCGGCCGGAATCGCGAAAATACCGGAAAATAAAGCGGTTATTAGAATTAAAGCGATGAAAAAGGGGCTCTTTCGGCTCATAATTTTAAGGGGTTACTGTAGCATAGTCTTATGAATAAATCAAAAGTTTAGTCAAACGATTACTCAAGACCCACGACTAACCAGGCATCTCTTCCCGGCGCATAAGCTCGGCATTCTCAAACCGCGTGTACTCATGGATAAACGTGAGGAAAAGAGGGCCTACGGGGCCGTTTCTTTGTTTGGCGATTATGACTTCGGCCTTGCCCTTATTCTCATCGGTGGGGTTGTAGTATTCTTCACGCAAGAGAAGAACAACCACGTCCGCGTCCTGCTCAATGGCGCCCGACTCTCTCAGGTCCGAAAGTTGCGGCCGGTGGTCAGTGCGGGACTCAACGGCCCTTGAAAGCTGGCTAATCGCGATGACCGGAACGCTGAGTTCACGGGCCAGTGCTTTTAGCGACCGGGAAATCTCTGAAATCTCCTGCTGACGGCTCTCCGCATTGCTGGAGCCCTGCATGAGCTGCAAGTAGTCCAACATCAGGAGCTTAATATCGTATTGGGACTTGAGCCGCCGTGCTTTCGCCTTGAGTTCAAGGATACTGATGCCCGGCGTGTCATCGATATAAATGGGCGCCTCGGAGAGCTTGGCCGCGGCACTCGTCAGATTCGGCCAATCGGACTGCGCTAAAAATCCGGTCCGCACCTTATGGGCATTGACACGCGCGCAAGAGCAAAGCATCCTCTGAATCAACTGCTCTTTGGACATTTCCAAGCTGAAAATGGCGGTGGGCCGCTTTAAAACCAGTCCGACATGCTCGGCGATACAGGTCATCAGAGCGCTCTTGCCCATCGAGGGGCGGGCGGCGATGATTATCAAATCGGAAGGTTGTAAGCCGGCCGTCTGCGTATCAAATTCGTGAAACCCCGTTGCAATCCCGGTAATATGCTCTTTTCTTTGGTAAAGGCGGTCAATGGTTTCAATCTGGTTCCGGATAAGCTCCTTTAAAGGAATCACACCTCCTGAGAACTTTTTGTTCGCAATGTCAAAAATGAGTTTCTCGGCGCGGTCCAGCAAATTTTCGACTTCCTGGGTGGAGTCGAACGAATCAGTGACAATCTGCGTCGCGTGCGTGATAAGCTGGCGCAAGACGCTTTTTTCCCGGACAATCCGCGCGTAGTAGAGGACATTCGCGGCGGTCGGGACCGCCGTTGACAGGTGAGCCAGATAACTGGCGCCTCCCACGTCGTCGAGCGTGCCTTCCCTTTCCAGCATGTCGGTCAACGTCAAAAGGTCTACGGCCTTATTTTCATTGAAAAGATTGATCATGCTCTGGAAGATTTTTCTGTGGGCATCTTTGTAAAAATCGTCGGGAGTCAGATGCTCGATGCTTTGCGGGATCGCGTCTTCCTCGATCAGCATCGATCCCAAAACGGCCATCTCGGCCTCCGTGTTTTGGGGAGGAACGCGGTCTTTCTGAAGAATCTGTTCTAAATCTCTAGCGGTCATAACACCTCGTGTTGGGTGTCAGTCGTTGACATTTGACATGAACCGCCTTGGACGCACATGTCAAATGTCAACGACTGACACCCCCAGCCACCACCCAGACCTTAAGTTTTGCAATTACTTCCGGATGCACTTTAATCTCAATCTGGTAGGCGCCCAGTTTTTTGATGGGTTCGGCCAGATGAACGTCTCGTTTATCGATCACAATCCCGTGCTTGGCAAGGCCTTCTTGAATATGATGGGAGGTCACGGCGCCATACAGCTTCTCGCCTTCCCCGACCTTAACCTCAATCGTCAGCGACCGCTCGGAAATGCTTTGGGCGGTCTTCCGGGCATTCGCGAGCGTTTCGGCTTTTTCCTTTTCCCGCCGCTTTTGTTCCTCTTCAAAATTTTTAAGAAGTGACGCGGTGGCGAGTTTGGCCTTGCCTTGTGGAATCAGAAAATTCTGCGCAAAGCCGGAACTCACCTTCACGACCCGGCCGCGACGGCCGAGCTTTGGATCATCCTGTGTTAAAATGACTTCAACATTCATAAGAGTCTGTTCTCTAAAATCCTAATGACGAAAAAGATCGTTTTGGATTTTGATCATTCGAATTTTGAATTTGTTTCGAGTTTCGTATTTCGTGCTTCGTATTTAATCATTTTATTCTGCTACAAATGGTAATAATGCAAGTTCTCTTGCGATCTTGATCTGGCGCACCAAGTGCCGCTGGGACTTGGCGCTCGCGCCGGAAATGCGGCTCGGGATCACTTTGCCGCGCTCGGTGACAAAATAGCGCAGGCGGTTCACGTCCTTATAATCGATGCCTTCAATTTCCTCCGGTGTGAACTTGCAAACCTTCTTTTTGAAGATTTTCTTCTTGAGGGGCCCTTTTTTCTTCGTTTTCTTCTCAAATTTGCGCTCAAACATATGTCCCTTCCTTGTTAGATCCCTCGTCGGTCGCCACGGCGACCTCCGTAAGTTGCGTGCTCATTTAAAATGGCGTTTCTTCCTCCGCCTTGCCCGGGGCATCCGCAGAAGATTCTTCCAATTGGATCTCTCCGATTTCTTCCTTGGCGCCGCTCGGCTGGGCCTCAAACCCGGCCTCCTTGTCACGGCCCCCCTGGCTGGCCCCTCTCAAAAACTGCACACTCATCGCCACAACCTCCAGTGTGCTTCTTTTCTGGCCGTCCGCGCCTTCCCAGGAACGGCTCTGGAGCCGGCCCTCGACAAACACCGGACTGCCCTTCTTAAGATATTCTCCGCAGGTCTCCGCCATGCGGCCCCACACGACCACGCGCACAAAACTTGTCTCCTCCTTTTTCTCGCCGGTCTGCAGTTTATAGACGCGGTTCATTGCGACCGTGAAACTTGTGACCGCCGAGCCGCTCGGAATATAGCGGAGTTCCGGGTCCCGTGTTAGGTTGCCCATCAAAAGCGCTTTGTTGAAACTAGCCATTGAACCTCCTGCTTCAATTCAAAATTAAAAATGTAAAATTTAAAATTGAGGTGTCGCTAGCGCGGCCTTTATTATAGGTCACGAAGTGACCCCTAAATTTTACATTTTTAATTTTGAATTTTTAATTTACTTACCCTCTTTGTTGATCAGCAAAAAACGAAGCAGCTGATCATTCAGCCGCAGCGATTGCTCGAGTTTTTTCGTGTGCTGGGTATCCAGTTGAAAGTTTAAAAGCACGTAATGACCTTCGTGCCTCTTTCGGATCTTATAAGCCATTCGCTTCTTGCCCCATTCATGGATGCCGTCTACACGGCCGCCGTTTTTCGAGATCAGCTCCTGCAGCTGTCCCAAGACCCCTTTCGACGCCTCCGTCGAAATATCCGGGTCGATGATAAACACGCCTTCATAATTTCTCATATACTTTACTCTCCCTTGTCATCCCCGCGTCCGCCGAAGGACGGATCCGTCCAACGAACTGTGGCGGAAAAGCGGGGATCATGTTGGTCCTCGATTAAAGCATTCGAGGACGACTCCTACGGAGTCGATTGTAAACGGCTCAAAGTATCCATCGCCGGCTTCACGCCGTCCGTCACCCAGCGATGGCAAATCAAAACCACTTTCTCCAAAATACTTTTAAGCTTTTTTTCTTCTTCGGCGCTGAAGCGCTCAAGCACAAACCCTGTCAGGTTTTTGGGCATCGCCGGACGGGCCACACCGATCCGGAGCCTCGGAAATTCCCCGGAACCGAACGCTTCCACCACCGACTCCAAACCATGATGGCCGCCGGCACTGCCTCGCGGGCGCAGACGCAATTTGCCAAACTCAAGGTTCACGTCATCGCAAACGATCAAAAGGTCCTGATTTTGAAAGCGGTGCCGGTCCAACAAAGAACGAACCGCTTCGCCGGACTTATTCACGAACGTGGACGGCTTTACCAGCAAAAGCTCTTTCGGATCAAACTCCAACGTCTTTTTTATCGCATCGACGGCCATGAACCCCGCGTTATGCCGAGTGTGTTTGTACTTTTCTCCGGGGTTGCCGATGCCAATTATAGCCTTCATCAAATCCGAAATTCGAAATCCGAAATTCGAAACAAATCCGAAACACTAAATTCAAATGACCAAAACAGATGTTTCGGATTTCGTGCTTTGAATTTAAAATTTGTTTCGTGCTTCGTGCTTCGGATTTCGTGCTTCACATTAATTATTTCTTTTCCTGTTTTGGCGCTTCTTTCGCGGCTTTTGGTTCTTCCTGCCTGCCGGCAGGCACGGCCTTCTTTTCACCCGGCTTTCCGCCTGAGGCGGACCCGCCTCCGGCGGGAGGCTCCTCCTTCTTCTCGCGCAAGACTTCCACTTCCTGCGCCTCGGCCACCGCCGGCGCTTCCTCGATCTTCTCTTCATGCAGCTTCACCTGGAAAAGCAGCGACTCAGGGTCGTTCAGGATCTCAAGCTTGTCGGACGCCTTCAAATCCTTCACGTGAATCGAATCATTCAGCTTAAGCGCCGACACATCCACGTCGATGTGTTTCGGGATGTCCGTGGGCAGGCACCGCACCTTGACCTGACGCAGCGGGTGGTCCAAGAGACCCCCGTCCTGTTTCACGCCGACAGGCTCGCCGACCGCCGTGACTTCGACCTCCACGACGATCTTTTCTGTGAGTGAAATCTCATTGAAATCCACATGAAGGATGCTGCGCTTCACGGGATCATGCTGTACTTCTTTGATGATCACCGGACGCGGCTTGGACTTTTTTTCCTTTTCAATCGTAAGATTGATCAGCACGTTCTCGCCTTCCGCGGAACGGATAATCCGGGAAATTTCCTTGTCCGCGACGGAAATCGAGACGGGCTCATCGCCGCGGTGGTATACGACCGCGGGGATAAACCCCCGGCCGCGCAACTTCTTGACGGCCTGTTTGCCCTTTTCGGCCCTAACGGTTGCTTTTAGACTGACCTGTTCCATTGTTGACTCCTCAAATACTGCTTTAATGCAAAATTAAAAATGTAAAATGAAAATTCTGGAGTCGCTTCGCGACTTTTATTTTATTAAGGCCACGCAGTGGCTCCAACATTCTACATTTTTCATTTTAAATTTTTCATTTAACTGAATAAGCTGCTCACCGATTCTTCACGATGAATTCTTTTGATCGCTTCTCCCAGAAGCGGCGCGATCGTCAGCACCTTA
>Ga0155276_102_pt1 | contig 19208 bp, 18 predicted proteins | sample RifCSPhighO2_02_FD_106244 | JGI IMG/M metagenome (GOLD analysis project Ga0155276, IMG submission 106244) | Omnitrophica bacterium RIFCSPHIGHO2_02_FULL_51_18 | reverse complement strand
GAAGCTTTAGCGAAGGAGGACGAAGGAGGTCGTAGGAGGAGCAACCTGCCGATCCTACTTCGCTCTGTCCTTAACGGCAGAGCTTCGAAGGATGCACGGTTTTGCGCCCTAAGGTTACCCCTAGTTTGCCTTTCACAAAAAACCAAATTATCAAAGACTAAATTCTCTTATCTAAAGGTTACATTAAGTGGACAAAAATGTCAATAGACTATCAATATTTGACAATGGAATACTTTGTATGTTAGTAATTTAAATATTTAGTTATAAAAGGGACAGCCATTTAACTTAAATGGCTGTCCCCTTTTAGACTGGTTCAACCGTCAGATTGAATTTTTTAGCTGTGGCAATCTGCTTGGTATCGCTTGAGACAAACCGAGACGCTTTGGCCTCTATCGCAGAGGCTACGTGGAGGGCGTCTGCCGCTCTCAATTCGCTGTGTTCCAAAATCGTTAGGGTTGTTCTCAAGACCTCAGGCGTCAATTGACACACTTCAAATGACGCAACGTCCTCTAGTGCGGCCCTCTTACATTGGTTGTATTGGTGAGTGTTCAGCTTCTTTTCTCTGCGAAGCCGCGAGAGAGCGGATATGATCTCCGGTAAGCAAATACTGCTCACCGCCACGGAATCCGCCTCGAGAAAAAGATCGTCAACCAGGTCGCTCCCTTTCTCCCGGATGTATCTTTTGGTCAGCGCTGAAGAATCAAAATAAAGCTTCAAGCCCTCGATTCCCTGCGCTCCGCCAACACAGCTTTAGTCAACGAGACCCCCGGAACCAGGAGTTTAAGACCGGGCCTTTTCCATGCCCTGCTATCCGCGCCTTCTTGCGGAGGGGCAATCTCGGCTATCACCTTCCCATGCCTTAAAACCTGGATAGTCGCTCCTCTTTCGACCGAGTCGAAGTAGGTCTTGGCGTGTTTTCTAAGCTCGGTGAATGTCGTCCGTGTCATAAGTCACCCCCTATATGTACATAAGTGTACATTAATGTACATAAATTGTCAACCCGGCGGTTATTTAAAGGTCCCCCTTAGACCTTCAAATCACCCTCTAAGGACACAAGCTTCCTGGAATCGGCGTCAGTCGAGGCGGAGGTTTGTGTCACCGCCTCGGAAGCAGGAGCCTCGGCCGGTTTATCAGAGGCAGCGACTGCCTTTTCGCTGGAAAATGAGTATTCCTTGATTTTTTTGCCCTCATCGAGCTGTTCGGATATGGCGCCGGTCATCTTGTCCTTAACCCACTCCCCGCGAATAAACACAACCCCTTCCTTGCCGGTTTTCATGGTCTCCCAGACCGCAGTCTCCCCGTCGTCGGGGATCGTGATCGTATAATTGGTGGAGAGAAAACCCCGTGCCGAAAGCTTTTTGGAGCTTACCTGCTTGTCCTGAAATGTGAATACATCCTTGTATTCTTTTTCTTTGCCGGCGTGCGGTTTGACGGTCATTTCCCATTCGGAGCCGTTGAGCTCTTTCAGCCTTTCCTCCACTTTCTTCCTTCGCTCGGCTATTTTTTTCTCCTCTTCGGGAGAGCGCTGAACAATTGCGGGCGCGGGAGCGGCCGGCGTTTCATCCCCGGTGTTTTCCGCCGCTTTCAAAACCAAAGGCGAGAGTAGAAGAACTGCCGTCAAAAACAGGGCTGCATAAGAGCGATCTTTTAACATTTGGTTTCTCCTTTTATGGGGTATTTTACCACTTTAGGGTTTGTTTTCAGGGAAAAAGTTTTACAATCATTCCCCGCGGGCGGCGTAAGCCGACTGATAAAGCTCTTTTTCTCTCCGCCTTAAGAAAGCGCTTATGAGCGCCCAGGCCGTCAACAGGAGCGGCAGTAAAAAAACAGTGAAGAATTTAAACCAGAGCTTCTGGGCATTGGAAACCTTCCGGATGTCACGAATCACGCCGGCTTTGGAACGGATCTGCACAAGATCCTCTCCCAACGCGAACCCGTCGATGATATTGGCGAACAGATTGAGATTGCCGGGGTTTTGTATCACATCATCCCCGAAGGCCGAGGAGCAACCGACCATAATGAGCTTTCCAGGCTTCGGGTTTTCCATCGGTTTTTGTTCAGGGTTCTCTCCCTCCGGTTGTGTGGCGGACCAGGCCGGCCGCTTTCCGCCAAAGGTGTCGGAAAACTGCCCTTCCAGCAAAACCGCCAGCGGAAACTTGCCGTCCTGCTTTTCTTTCGGAGGCTGCGTATTCTCCTGCGTCAGCCGCGTGTGCCCGTCATTGGGCGCTTTCCAGCTTTGCGGCGTGGAAGTGAAAAGAACCGTCGATTTTAGGCCCGCTTGCTTGGCCGCGTCGGCGGACAGATCCAGTGCTGACCCCCATAAAAATCCGATTGAAGGCAAGCGGTTCATGACAGACACGGACCTGTTAATGAAGCTTTCCTGAACAATGATCTGGTTGGGGAATTTCACCGGCATCTGAAGCGCAAACGGCCCGACCGTCTGGCCGGTAACGAGAGAGATGATTTGAGAGCTTTCATCAAAAAGCACGGAGTCATTGACCTTGACGCCCCACTTTTCGGTCAATTGATTGATGAAAAGGTCCTGCCTTTCCGGAAGGGCCTCCACACCTTTTTCTTCGCGCGCAAACGTGTACTTGAAACCCTGCGCCGCTAAAAATACGGTGCCGCCCTCATAAAGATATCGGTTTATTTCATAACGCTGACGCTCGGTCAAAACACCCGGATTCATTAGGATCAACATCCGCGTTTTATCGGGGACGGGATCGTTTTCCGTAAATCCGATCCGGTTCACCCCATAGCCGTTATTGCGCATCAATGTGACGGCGGTTTTAAAATCATCCTCATAGTCCTTGCCCGCGTCTTCTCCGGCGCCTTTCAGTATCTTATCAAGGTCCGAGGAAAGCGCCTGCCCTTTGACAGGAGCGTAAACGGCGATATTGGGCCTGCTTTCAAGCGTCATTTTGTAAATTCTTGAGAGGATCTGGTACTCGAGGTCCTGCACGGTTTGAGGCACGATGCGCGGAATGATCTCGTTTGTCTTTTCCTTATATTCAATGATTAGGGTCGAGTAAATGAGCTTGACCCCAACCTCATCCCGCTGAATCGACTCAACCTGGAACGGAATCACGCCCTGCGGCTGGAGTGTCTTCCTCACGGGGTCCTCGGCGTCCCCGCCCGGTTCTAAATGAACAACACGGTATGTAAATTTATTATCGGAAACTGAGCGAAGCTCTTCCAATTTATCCACGACATCGCGTTCGAGGTTTTTAAGAAGCGTCGGCATCGATTCGGACGGAGACATATAGAGCTTAACCTGCACAGGCACCTTGAGATTCCTAAGCACACGCGCCGAGACCTCGGAAACGGTGTAGGCTTGACCCTCCGTGAGGTCAAAGCGGCTGAAGCCCAGGTCCCGGAAAAGCCAGTTGAGCAGCACCGCGATCACAAAGCACACGACGACCGCGCCTGAGAAAACGATTTTTCCTTTCGGCCGGTAACGGCCTTCGAGGGACAGCCCGTTGAGGGCGAGGAACAGAACGATCATTACGGTGAAATACAAGATGTCTTTTATGTCGATCACCCCTTTGCCGAATCCCGTTAGGTGTGAGGTGATGCTCAGGTTTTGCCGAATGAACGTGCCCGCTCCCGTCCACCATCCGTCCAGGAAAGACGCGAAAACTTCCGTTCCGACAAAAAAGATCGCAAACGTCGAGATCACGGTGAGGATAAACGCGACGATCTGATCCTTGCTCAAACCCGATAAAAAGATGCCGATCGCCAAAAAAAGCGCGCCAATCAGAAAAGCGCCGAGATAGCCGCTCGCGATTGAGCCTAGATCCGGCCGGCTGACCTGAAACAACATCACCGGAACAGTGAGCGTGAGTAGAAGCGCGAATAAATAAAAAATGAGACTCGCGACGTATTTGCCCAGCACAAGCTGCCAGGGCCTCATCGGAAACGTCATGAGAAGCTCGAACGTGTTCCCCCTCTTTTCCTCGGCCCACAGACGCATCGAGATCGCCGGAATAAATAGGTTTAGCACGAACGGCAGTGAATTAAAAAACGGCCTCATATCGGCCTTGCCGATTTGGAAAAAACTCACCATATAAAGACCGTTCGTGAAAAGAATGAACACGACCAGAAAGATATAAGCGATCGCGGAACCAAAATAGGCCGAAAGTTCCCGGCGAAATATCGTCAGAAAGGAGTTCATACGCCGGCGTGCTCCTTCTTAGTTTTCTGGCTCCTGCGGAAGATCGCCAAAAAGACTTCCTCAAGCGAAGCGTCGGGATTGCCCCCTTGGCTCCTCAGTTCCGCAAGTGTGCCTTGAGCCACCAGTTTTCCCTGATTGATGATAAAGAGCCGGTGGGATATGGCGGAGGCTTCCTGCAGGATATGCGTCGAGAAAAGAATGGTTTTGCGTTTGGCCAGATCCTGGATCAGGCCTCGGATTCCGATGATCTGGATCGGGTCAAGACCCGAGGTCGGCTCGTCTAAAATGAGGACCTTTGGATCATGAATCAGCGCCTGCGCCAACCCCACCCTCTGTCGAAACCCGAGCGACAATTCGTAAACCCTGTGTTTCCATACCGAGCCGATGCCGCAAGCGCTCACGACCCAGTCCTTTCTTTCCTTTAATTGCCTGCCCCGCAGTTCGCGCGCCCTTCCGACAAAATCCAGAAAATCATCCACCCGCATATCGGGATAAAGAGGGGGTATTTCAGGAAGATAACCAATCGCCTTACGGACACCGATGGGGTCCCGAGTCACATCACACCCGCCAATGAGGGCCGCTCCCTTAGTCGGATAAATAAAGGTCGTCAGAACTCGCATGAGGGTGGTCTTACCCGCGCCGTTCGGCCCGAGAAACCCCACAATCTCACTGGGACTTACTTTAAACGAGACATCGTCCACGGCGCAGGTACTGCCGTAAAACATCGTCAGATTTTTCGCTTCTATCATATCCGGTCCAGCACCGTTTTATTTCTTAAGACGGGGGCTTGGGTTCGGCAATTCCAGGGGGGTTAACTTGTCTCCGTAAGCCCGGCGTTCCAAAATATAGGCCCGCACTTGCACGGACTCCTTGGAATGCGGATCCACTTCCAGGTACTTCTCAAAATAGGCCATCGCTTTATCATGCTGATCCAGGTATTCGGAGTACAGATAACCCAGGTTGTAATGAGTTTTCGGGTTATTCGGATCAAATACCAGTGAGCGCTCAAACTCCCGGCGGGCCAGTTCATAGTTCTTGTTGCCCGCGTAAAAAACGCCGAGATTGTAGTGCATCCCGGCCGTTTCCTTGACCATCACCTTGTTTTGGCTGGCCATGTCCTTGAATTTTTGGGGAGCCAGCTTGACTTCTTCGTTCAGCTTGCTATTTGTCTTTTTAAACTGCTCGTTCTCAGCCTTCAAGGCATCCATCTTTTTCTTCAAGTCGTCGATTTGTTTCGTGTAGTTGTCCTCGCGATTTTCCACCTTGCCGATTCTTGCCTGGGAAGTTTTCAGCGCTTTCTCCAATTGATCGTTCAGGGTTTTAAGCCGCGCGTTTTCCGACTGCGCGGTTTTGAGGCCCAGCACCGTTTGTTTATACTGGGGCGAGGACTCCACTTTTTCCCGCAACGACGATTCGAGCCCGTTGTTTTTTCTTGATAAGACGGTATTCTTATCCTTGAGATCCCGGGCCTCATCTTTTAATTTTCCATGCTCGGCTTTCAGGAACGCAAGCTTGTCTTCCAGTTCCACGTTTAACTTATGCAATTTGTCTTTTTGTTCACTGAAAACTTTGTTGGCCTGCTGAAGCTGTGCGTAGGATTCCTGAAGCTCCATATAGTTTGTCTTGTCTTGGAGCAGGATCTTCGTCTGGGCCAACACGTTATTCCGGTCCGATTCCAGATCGGAGTACTTCTTCTTCAAGATCCCCCATTCGGCCTCTATTTTTGATTTTTCCTCCGAAAGCGCCTTGACCTTCGTGCTTTCGCTCCGGCCTTTCTGCGCCGACACGGCCACGAGGCCGGCCGCACAGCTCAAGGCCACGATCGCCAAAACAGCTGTAAGGGCATTTCGGGTGAGCCAGGCCATCGACAATCCCTTCATGTCTTGACACCCCCCGCCGGAATCGCGATGGCCGGCGGCTCCTTTTTGTCCGCCTCATTCAACGAAGTGTAATCCATGTAAGACATGAACGGCGCATCGGCCGCCTCGCGGTAGCCCGTCACCAGCTTGTCCCCATACATGATATGAGGCGTCAGGAGAATCAAAAGCTCTGTATGGGTCACCTTATCCGTCTTGGAGTTGAAAGGCTTGCCGATAAGCGGCAGGTCCCCCAGCCCCGGGATTTTCTTATGTGTGGATACTTTTTCATCGCGACGAAGCCCGCCGATCACGATCGACGAGCCGTCCTTCACCATGACAGTCGTCTCGGCCAGCGACGAGTCAATGATCGGGATCTTGTTTTCCGTCGGGGTTATCAAGAAGTCCGTGACGCTTGAAATCTCGGGCTTGATTTTCATCGTGACAAATCCGTCTTCGTTGATCGTCGGCGTGACCGCAAGCTGAATGCCGACGTCCACGAACGTTACCTGCTCGGCCTGCGTCGACGTGCCTCCGGAGCCGGTCGTCGTGGTGGTCGTAACATAGGCCTGCTTCTCACCGACGTGGATCTTGGCTTCTTGATTATTCACGATCGCAAGCTTCGGGTTGGCAAGAATCTTCGTTTCGCCGATCGTCTTCAGGAAATTAATCAGCACTTCAAACGCATCGTCTTTGTCTATATTGCCCAAGAAAAGGTTCTCCGTTAAAGTACTTTTGGAGCCGGCCGTCGGACGCTCCTCGGCCGCTATCTTTGCGAAATCATCAACAAAGCTTTCACCCGCTCTGAACACCGGAGAAAAAGGATGGTTAGCGACAAAAGCCGTGCCTGATTTCATTGCCCGATTCAGAAGCCCCTCCCATTTAATTTCGCCATGATAATCGTCGCTGATGGTCACTTTGATGATCTTCGCGTCGATCAGAACTTCGCGGGTTTTTTGGTCCAGCGCTTCCACGAGCCGATCGATGTCCTCCATGCGCTGGGGCAGTGTTTCGACAATCAACTGATTCGTGCGCTCATCCGCGCTGATTAAGCCCACCTTCTTGTTATCCAACTGCGTTTTAAGCTTCGTTTCGACATCGGCGGCTTTCGCGTACCTCAGGCTGTAAACCTTCACGTTTTTTCTTTGCTCAAGGCTCTCCAGCGCTTTTTCCATGCGCTCAATGTTTGTGGGCGAATCCATCACGAGCACGGTGCCCGATTCGGGATCCACGAGGAGCCGTCCGATTTCACTTTTCAGCACTTCCAGAAGCGCAAACGCCTGCTCCGGCACCGCATACTTTAAGCGGAACATCTTCACCTGCCTCGTATCGGAAAATTTACGCCCGAACCTTTCCTTATATTCGGCTTCGGACATGACATAGATCACATCACCTATTTTTTCAGAGGCCAGGCCGTTCGTGATCAAAATAAGGTCCAGGATGTCCTTGATGGACACGTCGTTCAGCAAAAGCTGAACGCGTCCTTTGACGTCCTTGGAAATCGCCATATTGAGCCCGCCTTTTTGGGCCAAATAGCGCAGCGCATCGGTCACTTCAATATTTCTCAGATCCAAGGACACTTTTTCGTTGATGCCGCCCGGGCCGGGCTGTATCTGTTGGTCCGCCGGCACTTGGCCGCCGAACGGGCTGAAACTGCCTTCGGGTTGCTCGTCCGACGCCTCCTCCTGGGTCCCTTCCTGAGTCTCTTCCAAAACGGCTTCCACACTCTCTCCGGTCGGAGGTGCTTTCTGATCTGCGACGGCGGGTTCGGTGCCGACCGCCTCGCCTTCGGCATAAAGCGGCAACGGCGCCCACAACAACGCCCCCGCCAGCCACAAAGCGATTGTCTTTTTAAGGTCCGTCATCGGAGTTCAAACCGCTCGCCGCTGTGGCTTAAGATCACTTTGTCCTTGTAAATCGCTTCCACGAGGTAGCCGTCGCCCAACGATTGGCCCTTCTTCACAAAGTAAGTCTTTTGCCTCGCCTTGTCCTCAATGATCGCGTCCGGATTCAGAGACCAAGAAATGCCCACGAGCGACAAGCTCTTGGTGGCTTCATTTTCTCCGGCTGAGGCAATCCGGTTTTTATTCTCTTCCTCCTGCCTGGCCAAATCCACCTCTTTGAAAATATCCCGGGCACTTACCTTTTCCACGTAATAATTCTCGTCCTTTACGAGGGAGACATTCTTTGGATTGAGCGGAAGATCTTTGGCAGTCTCGGGGGTAAGATTGGGAATGCGCCTCAGGCTGATTGCGGAAGCCACCGTTGTTGCCACTAGATACACGAAAAGCGAGATCACGACCACAAAAAGCGCCTTATTGACAAAGCCGAAACTGATCTTCAGTTTATAAGTCGATTGGATATTTTCCTTCGCGGACCTCTTGAAAAATGAAAAGCGTCCGGACAAGGCGCCGCGCAAAGACCCGAAGGACATGAAACCCTTCTTCGAGCGCTGGATTTGCGCCTTTTTTAAGAACCCGTCGTCGGACCCTTCAATCAGCTTGAGAAGCTGCTTTTCTGGAGTAACGCTCCCGTCCTCTCCCATCCGTCTTTCACCTCGCTGGCAATAATGTCTTCGATAATTTCCTTATCCACGACAAACCGATGGCGCATCAGCATTTCCTTCAAGGCCTTATGGCACATCATCGTGACCTGCCGCGGATACCCTTGAGTATAATGATAAATTTCCTTGAATGCTTCCTCGAGGATCAGGTCCATCTTGGAATGGTACCCCGCCTGGCGTATACGAAAATGAATAAGCTCCTTCATCTCTTCAAACCCCAGAGGGTTTAGGGTCGTCTTGAAACTGATACGGTCAAAGAAATTGGCGATCCCTTTGATGGTTGACAAAAGCTCGATTTGGCCCAGTAAAACCAACTGCAGCAGTTTGAATTGATTGGTCTCGTAGTTCAAAAGAAGCCTTAGGACTTCGAGCGACACCGGATCGAGCTTCTGGGCTTCATCGATGATCAGGATCACGGTTTTATTCTCCACGACCCCCTTCTGGAACAAAAACCGCTCCAGCGACTCCCTTAGGAACGTAAGTGACGGCACCGGCGCGGTCGAATCGGGCAAGATCCCGAAGTTTCTTACCAGGGAGTGGATAAAAAGCTGTTTGTCTTCGAACGAGGGGTCGAGCACTATGTGAAACAGGCAGTCCTCGCGGCCTTTGAGCTCCTGGATGAGCTTTCTCGAAAGGGTGGTCTTGCCAGTGCCGACGTCCCCCAACACGACGCTTAAACCCCGCTTCAAGCGCAGCTCAATCAGCACGTTCGTAAGCGCTCTCTCATGATCGGGCGAGGAATAGAAAAACTCAGGGTCAGGACTCGTGGAGAAAGGCTCTTGTTCAAAACCCAACACCTTGTAGTAACTCATCTAGACAGCCCTTCCTTTCCCGTTGGACAGGATTTTTTTGCGGATAAGCCTGAGCGGATAGCCTTCATTGACAAGCTTTGCGATGAGACCGAGGCGTTTTTTAACCTGCCGGCCGTCGTAGAGCCGTTTGTTGCCTTCCCGCTTGATGATGGAAAGAAATCCAAGGTCCGTGTAGTGGTTTATCGTGGGATAAGCCACCTTGTACTTTTTGGATATCTCTTGCGCGGTAAGGTAAGTGTCGTTTTTAGCCGTCATGCATGTGCTTCCTTTAACTACCGTACCTGACATAACTTCTGTACTTACAGTAACTACCTTAAGTACTAAATGAAGCTTAATTGTAGCATATTTTGCAGAGCTGTCAATAAAAAAGTTAAAGGGGACAGCCATTTAATTTAAATGGCTGTCCCCTTTAAAATGGCTGTCCCCTTTAACGGAACTTCTCGCAGATGCGGTAGAAATTGCAGTTCTGGCAGAGGCGGGTATCGTCGGTGAACTTGAAATTCTCGCGGGGTTTCGGAATGTTTTTGGCCGGGTCCGAAAGGAGCGCCCTCATCCCTTCGATGCTCTGTGCCATAAACCCTTGGGTGCGGTTGATGACGTCTTCCGTGACGGCTTCCGAGACGGGCTGCGGTGACGGCTCACTCAGATAGAGGAGATAGGTTTTGACTTGATCCAGCGTAACTTTCCACTTCTGCATCGCATAGATCGTATAAACGCCCATCTGGAGCCAGGTTTCATCCGCCGCCTTGCCGGTTTTCCAGTCATAAATCTCGACCACGCCGTTTTTTCTTCTGGCGAAATCAAGCTTCACGTAAACCTTGGTGCCTTCGAAACCAAATTCTTCAAGCTCTTCTATCGCAAGCCATGATGCCCCCTCGTCCGCTGAAAGTTCCACGTACAGCTTTGAATTCAGAAAATTCTTAAGACAATCAAGCGCGCTGTCATGGAGTTTTTTCCAAGCCCCCTCCGGCACCCCTTTTGCGTACTCATGTTCAAAAAGGCCGGCGGAATTCTTCGGGTCCTCATAATACTTTTTGGTTTTGGAAGAACGGTAATCATTGCGCATGAGCCCGGTGAGAAGCTCCTGAACGGCTTCCGCAGAAAGCGGCCGGCCGCGCCGGAGCGCCTTCAGGGCATACTCGATCACATGGTGGACGGTTTCGCCCTTCCAGGCCCAACGATTTTTGAGGTTTTTTAAGACGTAGGCGAGACGGATTTCCGGAGGCGCTTTGCGGTCCCAGCCGCCCCAGGAGGCATACTTGTCGTAGAAATACCGGCGCTGGCATTCCCGGAACTGTTCGTCTCTGGACTTAGACCAAGAGAAGACGTTCTCTAAAGCCATGGCGATATTCGCGGGTCCTGCCGCTTCGGGACACTATTTTCCTTAAAAAACTGAGACATCCTTAGTGGATAAAAGCGTGTGGACATGCCATGAGATTACGCACCACGATGGTTTGTGAATGAAGGTGTACTTTTAAGGAAAATAGTGCCCTCGCGTCACCCGCGAATATCGCCATGCTTACGTTCACTTTAGCTATGAGTTAGATTTCCGGGAATTGGGTTTATCGAGGGGGATTACGCCGCCGATCGCGTTGCCGAACATCGCGGCCGTGCCGGCAAACCCGGAGCGCTCGGCTTCCCTTTGCCAGAAATTTTTCTCCTGCGGAGTCCCTTGAGGCTTCGCGGTGGCTTTTTTCTCACGCTGAGCTTTCTTTAATTCTACAAGTCTCTTGTATTCTTCAGTGCCGCGCTCAGCGGCCCACACAGCGCCCCATTCAGATGCGAATAATGTAAAAATAAACAACCATGTAGCTATTTTTTTCATACCTCTCCTTCCTCCGTCATGATGACGTTATTAATTATTAACGACCATGGATTGCGAAAGTTTTTCCACCGCTTCAGGCCCGGCCAACTGAGACACCAGTTCCAGCGCAAATTCCATTGCCGTGCCGGGGCCGCGGCTTGTGACCACGCATCCGTCCACGACGACGCGTTCGGAAACAAATTTCACTCTCGGGCCCAATTGGCCCTCAAATCCCGGATAGCAAGTCGCCCTTTTTCCGTCGAGGATCCCGATGGGCGCGAGCACCACGGCCGGGGACGCGCAAATGGCAGCTATCAGTTTTTTTTCTTTCTGCATTTTTTCAAGCAGCACTTCCAGGGACTGGGACTTTTTAAGATTCAACGCTCCGGGCATGCCCCCCGGCAGGATCACGGCATCGGGATGCCCCTGGTATTGCTCCAGCATGAGATCGGTTTCGACGGTGATCCCATGCGCGCCGGTCACCTCGCGCTGGCCGACGCCCGCTACAATCACTTCCATACCCGCCCGGCGCAGCACGTCGATGGGCGTGACCGCCTCGATCTCCTCAAACCCATCCGCCAACACCACCAGAGCCGTTTTTCTCATCAACAGTCATTGAGAGCGGGGCAAAACAATCCAACCACACGGTCATCTCGAGTCCGCCACAGGCGGACGAGAGATCTCATCACACGACTTGATGAGATTTCTCGCTTCGCTCGAAATGACAATGAAGAGATCGTTTCGTCGCGGAGTTTACACTGAGCGAAGCGAATGTGCTCCTCGCAATGACACTTCACCTTACTATTCCTTCTTCGAGCCACTTGTATTTCCCTTCCAACATATTGCGGCCAACCTTATAGATCATTTTATCATCATTCTGCTTTTGTGATCTAAATTCTTTTTGAATTCTAAGAACCGCTTCTCTGCAAAATAGATCCGCAAGCTCCTCCGGCGTCGTATCGTCCGGATTCTGATTCACAAGCTGTGCCGCGCGCGAGCAAGTCGCGGTCATTGCAAAAAGATCCGTTCCTATATTCACGAAACGCGCCAATAGCTGCTGGCGTTTTTCAAGACCCTGCTGGTGGATTGCCATCGCGAAAAAGAGGTCACGCGCCAGGCGATGACTTGTCTTTTCCACAGTACGAATGTGTTTTTGAAGCCTGGGCCCGAGCTTCACGCCGACACCGTGTTTCACATAAAGCCACTGGGACGGCACCCAAATGCCATAATGCGCAAACGCCTCTAAAAATTTAGAGACTTTGAGCGCAAAACCGGATCTTCCGCTTATGAGCGGCAGGATCCTCTTAAGATGAGGATCCATCGCCTCGCGCGCGATAAATAAACGCATGATTTCGCTGGTGCCTTCAATGATGAGGTTGATCCTCGAATCACGCATGAACCGCTCAACCGGAATGGGCTCTTCGCCCCGCGCTTTCAATGAATCCGCCGTCTCATAACCTCTGCCGCCGCGCACCTGGACCGTGTCATCGGCTATTTTCCAAGCGGCCTCCGTACAGAAAAGCTTCGCCATCGCCGCCTCGAGCCGGATATCCGCGTTGCCGCGGTCCACCAAGGCCGAGGTAAACCACGTGACGCTGTCCATCGCGAATGTCGTGGCGGTCATAAGAGAGATTTTCGAGGTCACCGCTTCATGATGGCCGATCGTCGCGCCCCACTGGACCCGTGTGTTGGCCCAATCACGCACGATCACAAGTGATTTCTTCGCCATCGCGGCGCAGGCCGCGGGGACCGTGAGCCGGCCGGTGTTCAGCGTCACGAGCGCAAGCTTTAACCCCTTGCCCAGGCCCCATATGATATTTTCTTTCGGTACTTTTACGTCATTGAATCGAAGGAGGCCGTTCTGCATGCCCTTTAAACCCATGAATTGACAGCGGTGAACAACCTCAAATCCGGGCATTGATTTTTCAACGATAAAAGCCGTGATCTGCGGCTTCTCCTTGCCATGAACCACGAGGGAAGGCGTCTTGGCCATCACCACGATCACGTCCGCGATTGTTCCGTTCGTGCACCACAATTTTTCGCCGTTAATAAGATAAAAATCCCCGTTGTTCAAGGGCGTGGCGATCGTGTTCATTTTTGCCGGATCCGAGCCTACTCCGGGTTCCGTGAGCGCGAATGCGGAAACCGCGCCTTTTACGAATAACGGAAAATATTTATTCTTTTGTCCGGGGGTCCCGAATATTTTGAGGGGCTGCGGCACGCCGATGCTTTGATGAGCCGACAACATGACGGCGGTCGATCCGCAGTGGCTGGCCACCATCGCGATGGCGCGATTGTAATTGACCTGTGAGAGCCCCCGCCCGCCGTATTCTTTGGGGATCTTGAGCGCGAAGCACCCAAGTTCCGCCAAACCTTTCATCACGGATTCAGGTATTTCGCCGGTGCGGTCAACCGCATCCGCATCCACATTTTTCTTAAGGAAAGATTCAAGCCTTAGGAGAAATTCATCGCCTATTTTCTTGTCGGCTTCGCTCTGCTCAGGGAAAGGAAACGCCAGTTCCCAACGCACCCGCCCCATAAAAAGATCGCCGACAAAACTGGGGAGTTTGCCCGACTCTTCACGCGCTTCTTCGGCTACCTCGAGCGATTTGGCCTTCTCGGCGTTATCCTTGCCTTTGAGTAAATCCATGACTCTCCTCCCGGTGCCAGAGGGGCCAGGCCCCTTTGTATAATATTGTTATATACTGCTTAACATTGATTAAATTATAACATAAAAATTTAAGGAGATTTCGAGGTCGCCATGGCGACCTCGAAATGACCGGGTTATTGCAATGTTTAAAGGATGGACTGCCCAAAGCTTGGGCGCGCCTGGATACGCCCAAACCAGGCGGTCATATTCTTAAGTTCCCGGGGAATACCGCTTCCCAAAATCGGAAGCGCGGCGATATGGGGCGTCACGGCCACATCCGCCAGAGAGAAGTCACCGAATAAGTACTCTTTCCCTTCAAGTTGTTTATCCAGTTCCTTCATCGCGTCCGCGACTTCCCGGCGTTTCTTGGCTTTAAAATTTTCTTTTTGTTGTTCTTTAGATTTTAAAATGCATTCAATCACGAGAAGCCCTATATTTAAAACCATCGACTTATCGATCTTGGCGACAAATTGCTTGATGACTTCTCTTTCGGAAGCATCTTTCGGCATGAGGCGCGGAGACGGGTATTTTTCGTCGAGATACTGGTTAATTAAAAAAGCTTCTGACAGGTAGGTGTCCTCATCCACAATCGCCGGAACCGTGCCCTTGGGGCTGGCCTTTTTAAACTCGGGGGACTCCTTGACTTCCTTATTCGCGTGCACGTCTATGGGTTCAAACGGAATGTTCTTCTCGGCCAGCACGATCTTCACTTCGCGCGAATTGCCGGACCTGGGGAAGCAATAAAGTTTAAGCATATTCTCCTCTTTTGAAATTAATAATTGCAAACCAATTTTATAGTCTGTTTAAGTAGTCCAAAATTCGCGCGGCTGTTCTCTCAGCGTCCGCAATACAGTCGGGGATGCCGACGCCGCGATAAGACGACCCCGTCAAAAAAAGACCCGGGCACTTAACAACTTCGTTTTCTATTTCCTTCACAAGCTCCAGATGCCCGACGCGATATTGTACCATAGAGTCGGGATAGCGCCGAAGCACCGTAAACAGAGGCTCGGCCTTAATCCCCAAAAGTTCGGCCAACTCTTTTTTCACCTTGTCCAACAGCTCCCCGTCATCCCTATTAAAAAATTCCCTTCCAAAGGCGCCGCCGACAAACGCGCGCAAAAGCACAGCGCCTTCCGGCGCCCTAAAATCATATTTCTGGCTTGAGAAACTGCAGGCCACAAGCACGCTCTCCTCGGTACGCGGCACCACGAAACCGAAACCGTCGAGCGTATGGGTTATTGGGTCCCTCCGGTAGGCCAGATTGACGGTTGCCACGGACTCATAAGTGATGAACCCAAGTTTTTTGGAAAGCGATTGGGAAGTATTGTTCAAAAAACCGGCGGCGCTTCTTGCCGAAGTCGTCAGGCAAACGGCATCCGCGACGCTTATCTGGCCTGTCGCCAAAACTATCCTCCACGGGCCGGAAAATTTATCCCGGGAAATTTCCTTGATCCCCGCTCCGAGCCTCGCAGTGCCTTGAGGCAATCTTGCGGCCAGTGCCCGGGTCAGCGTCTCCATTCCCCTCTTAAAAGAAAGAAAAAGGCTGTAGCGGGGTCCGCCGGCTTCTTTCAACTTTTCGCTTTTATTTTCCGCGGCCTGAAGAAGGCCTTTCAGCACACTGCCGTATTTTTTCTCCAGCTCTCTGAACCGCGGCATCGTGGCCGTCATGCTTAATGTCTCCGGGTCGCCCGTGTAAATGCCGGCAAGCATCGGCTGGCCCACCCTCTCAAGCGCTTCGTTTCCGAAGCGCCGACGCAGGAAGCAAGCCACGCTTTCATCGGCATCCGAAGAATTCCGCGGCACCATCGGCTCCATCATCATTCTGAGCTTGCCGGGAAAAGAAAAAAGAGGCGTTCTTAAAAAGGCCTTCATTTGCGTGGGGGCCACGAGATAAAAGCCTTCCGGAAGAGGAATCAGTTTCTTGCGGCGGACAATAAAACTTTTCCGGTTTTCGTTCCGAGTACCGATGATTTCATTTTGTATCCCGAGTTTATTGCAGAGCTCGACGCCCCAGGGTTTCTCGGAGATAAAGGAGTCGGGGCCCCTCTCGAGCGTAAAGCCGTCTTTTTCAAGCGTTTCAATCGTTCCCCCCAGGCGCATTTCCTTTTCAAATAAAAGAACCTCGAAATCTTTCTTATTTTGTTCCTTGAGTTCTAAAAGTTTGAAAACGCAGACCAAACCCGAGATGCCGCCGCCGATCACGGCTACTTTCGGTTTTTCCATTTTATTCCACCGCCTCCAACACCTGGTCCGCCATCATTCGTATAAATTCGGGTTCGTCGTTTACGGTCGAAGCGCGGCAATACCGCAATCCCTTCAATTCCGCGGTTTCTCTTGCCTCTTTGTCGAGATCATAGAGGACCTCCACATGGTCGCACAGAAAACCGACGGGTATCAGCACCGCGTTCTTAAACTGGCTCTTGTCAATCGCCCGGATCACGTCCTTCACGTCCGGCGCAAGCCACGGCTCCCGGGGACCTCCGCTCCGGCTCTGATAAGCCGCCATCCATGCGGAAAAACCAAACCGCCCGGCCACGAGGGACGCACTTGCAAAAAATTGGCTGGAATAGCCGCTTTTGTCGGACATCGGCACGGGCACCGAGTGCGTGGAAAAAATAAAATAGCTCCGGGGCCATTCGGATCGGGGGATTGTGCTTATCGCCCGCTCCACCCGGCGGGCCTGGGCATCAATGAACAAAGCGTGTGAATGAAACGGGCTTGTGTACACTATTTCGATCCCCTTCCCCCCAGATTCTCTCCGAGCTTCCAGCAGATTTTCCCGGTATTTTTCGAAACTGGCGTAAGTACGAAACGGCGACAGCACAAAGCCTATCACTTTCCGCACATTCTTTTTCTTTAACTCCGAAAACACGTCTTGAAATCTTGGGGCAGTGTGGCGGAATCCGACGAGCACCGGAAGCTTCGCGCCGCGGGATTCCAGCTCGGCCGCGAGCGCCTTCTGTTGACGGAACGTGACCTCATTGTAAGGCGACACGCCGTTAAATGCCTCGTAGTGACGGTACACCTCCTCGACGCGTTCCTCGGGGACTTTCACCCCCTGCAAAACGCTCGCCAGAAACGGCCGCACCTCAGCCATCGACGTCGGCCCGCCGAAACCGATGAGGAGCACTGCTGTGTTGGAATGAATGAAGGCATTCATAGAAATTGTCTGTGATAACCGGACTACCACCAACTGTTACTTAACCTGTTTACCACTATTCTTTCTACTCAGCTCGTGCACCCTGTCGACAAGCGCGATCACGTTTTCGAGAGGCGTCTCGGGCAGTACGCCGTGGCCGAGGTTAAAGATGTGTCCCGCACGTCCGGCTGCGTACCCTAAAATTTTTTTGACTGCCTCTGTGATTTCATCAACGGGCTTCAAAAGCACGGACGGGTCAAGATTCCCCTGAATCGCTTTGTCGTAACCGATTCGCCGCCACGCCGCGCCGAGTTCAACTTTGTGATCGACACCGATCACGCTTGCACCCGCCTCGGAAAATTTTTCGAGAAACGGTCCCGTCCCGGTACCGAAATAAATCACGGGGGTCCCGGCACGGATCTCCCGGATCAGTTCCTTCGAATAAGGCAGTGCGTATTTTTCATACTGAGCCGCTGTCAAACAGCCGACCCAGCTGTCAAAAATCTGGACGGCCTGCGCACCCGCCTCCGCCTGACCGTTCAAATATTTGATGCTGGCCCTGACAATCTTCTGCATTAAAAGCTTCCATAAATTTTCATCGGAGGCCATCAAGTTTTTTGTACGGGCAAAATCCTTGGAAGCACCCCCCTCAATCATATAGGAAGCGAGCGTAAACGGAGCGCCGGCAAAACCGATGAGAGGAATATCAGGCCTAAGCGTCTTCCGCGCCTGACGGATCGCCTGAAAAACATAACCTAAACTTTCAGCGGGATTTATCTCCGGAATGGCCTCCACATCTTTCGCGTTCCTTATCGTGCGCTGGATCGACGGTCCGTCGCCTTTCGTAAACTCAAGCCCCAATCCAAACGCCTCGACGATCAAAAGAATGTCGGAAAAGATAATCGCCGCGTCCGCCCCGATTTTCTCCTGGGCCTTCACGGTGATCTCCGCCGCCAAGTCCTTATTCCTGCATATCTCAAGAAATGAAACCCGGTCGCGGATCAGGCGGTAATCCTTCATGTAACGGCCCGCCTGGCGCATGAGCCAAACCGGAGTAAAGGATGTTTTCTCGCGGCGGCAGGCTTTGAGGAAAACACTATCGCCGTCATTCTGAGGCGCCGCACTTTGCGGCGCCGAAGAATCTCGATGTTGAGATCCCTGCCTGTCCGGCAGGCAGGCTTCGCTTCGCTCAGGATGACGCTTCGATTCCAAAACCGCCCGCGCGCGCTCCGCGGTCTCGACAACCAGCGGCCCCATTTTGGGCGTTACGGGCTGAATATCCACCGCGATGCCGCAGGACCGGATGGCTTCGGACGTATCAGGCCCCACCGAAGCGACTACCACTCTCCCGAAGGCCTCTTTTAGAGGAACTTCGAGGCACATCTGCCGCGCGACTTGAAACACATGGTCAATCTGGACCGCCGTCGTAAAAAGCGCGACATCCATTTTTCCATCCACTATTTTCTGAATCACGGCCTTTAAAGGCCCGATGTCATCCGGGAGCGCCCATCGGTAAACGGGAACCCGCAGTACTTTTGCGCCTCGCGCTTCAAGCCCCGCTACCAACTCAGGGTTGGAAATTCCATATTCCTGGACGGCCACGACGCGATCTTTGACGGCCACTTTGTCCCGATTCCCGTCCAGTGTTTTCAATAGTTCGCGCCAGGTATTGGGTTCCGGGACTGCGAGCGCATAAGACACACTCAATTCATTGAGCGCTTTGATGGGCTTGGGGCCACGGGGCACGATCTGAATCTTCTTTAACGCTTCGACAATCTCCTGTTTGGGAGTGCGGGTCTCGAGAACGGACACGAGCGTCCGTGTGCCCACGCCGGTCAGCAAAATCAAAACGTCAATTTCTTGCTTTAGAAGCTTCTCGGCAAACCGAAACGCCGCGGGGTTATTTTCCAAAGGCACTTCTTTCATCGAGGGCGCCAAAAACGGGATGCCCCCCTGTAAGGACACAAGGTCGGCCATGGTTTTCGAAAGACGGCTCTCGAAGATCGCCACGTTTAAACCAGTAAGTTTCTGCGTTTTTGTCATTGTAAAATTGTCATCTCGAGCCCGCCGCGAAGCGGCGAGGCGAGAGATCTCCTATCTCATTCATCACTTCTTCATACACGTCTTGAATTTCATTCACCATCCGCTCGAGCGAGCAAAGCTTCTCGGCCATCCGGGCGGCGCAAGCTTCTCGGCCATCCGGGCGGCGC
>Ga0155276_121_pt1 | contig 19409 bp, 22 predicted proteins | sample RifCSPhighO2_02_FD_106244 | JGI IMG/M metagenome (GOLD analysis project Ga0155276, IMG submission 106244) | Omnitrophica bacterium RIFCSPHIGHO2_02_FULL_51_18 | reverse complement strand
CTCCGTGACGAAGGATCTTGTTTTTGAGATTCTTCGCTCCGCTCAGAATGACGGGTTTGGATTGCTTCGTCGTCGCTTCGCTCCTCCTCGCAATGACAAATACTGCCATTGCAGGACCAATAGAATGGAAAGAAGAAAAAGGCGACCACTTCATCGTTTATTATGTGAACGACGAGGCGTTTGCGCAGGAGGTGAAAAGGAAAGCGGAAGTCTATTATGATCACATCGCCTCGGAGCTGGGTTACGCGCGAGTTTCGAACTTCTGGCAGTGGGACAATCGCGTGAAGATTTATATTTACCCCGACGAAAAAAGCTTCCGTGAGGCTACGGGCCAACCGCAATGGTCGAAGGGGGTGGCTTCTTACACCGAAAAGTCCATCATCACCTTTCCGAGGAACGAAAATTTCATCGACGGGATTCTGCCCCATGAGATGACGCATTTGATTTTCAGGGATTTCGTCGGTTTTGAGGGAGAAATCCCGCTCTGGATGGATGAGGGCGTTGCGCAATGGCAGGAGCCGAAGAAACGTGAGATTTCAAAGGCAATGGCCAAGTTTCTTTTGGACAACGGGAAGAACCTTTCTCTGAAAGAGATCACGTCTTTGGATATACGCGGAAGCCAAGACACCGAAAAGGTTCAGGAATTCTACATGCAGGCCGTGTCTTTGGTGGATTTTCTTGTCAAAAAATACGGCGCCCAAGTCTTTACCGAATTTTGCCGGCAGCTTCGGGACGGTAAAAATCTAAATGAGGCGCTCCGGTTCAGTTATCCGACGTCGATCCGGAGTCTCGAAGAGCTGGAGAATCAGTGGATCACATACGTGCAGGGAGGTTAAAAGGGGACACCCATTTATTTATAAGTTACGATTCATAAATAAATGGGTGTCCCCTTTTATTCGCTTAACGCTAAAACGGGAGATGAACATGTTAAGAAAGAGAGTAGGATTTACTCTTATTGAACTCATGCTGGTAGTTATCATCATCGGCGCACTTGTCGCGATGGTGATGCCGCGGCTGGCGGGGCGGTCCGAGCAGGCCAAAGCGGGCGCCGCGCAAGCCGATATCAGCGCCAATATCGCCACGGCGCTTAAACTTTATGAGCTGGATAACGGCCGGTACCCGGCGTCCGAAGACGGCGGCCTTGGTGCGCTTGCCAATAAACCCGCCTCGGCCAATAACTGGAACGGACCCTATCTCGAAAAAAAACCTATAGACCCCTGGGGCCGCGAATACCGGTACCGTTCTCCCGGCACTCACAGGACTTATGATTATGACCTTTTCTCACTGGGCCGTGATGGGCAGGAAAGCAGTGACGACGTTAAAAACTGGGAGTAAGGGGTTCACCCAGCCCTTGCGCGCAAGGGCTGGATTTACTTTTATCGAGGTGATGGTGACCGCGGCCGTGCTGTCGCTCGGCACCGTGATGATTCAGGGGGGTCTTTTGCGCGCGGCGGACCTCCTGAACCGTTATTCGAATACGCTCGTTGCCAGGCAGTGGATGGATGAAAGGCTTTGGCAGACCCAGGAAACCCTTTTTTATTCCGGGGAGGATGCTGTCCAGAGTACGAGCGGCAGCTTCACGAAATCCGGCCGGGAATTTGATTGGGAGCTGGATGCCCGTTTGGGTTCCGGAAAGGACCTTTATCGGATCCGGTTGTCGGTGTCCTGGAGCCAGGGCGGCCGGCCGCTTCAGGTCATAAAAGAGATTTATGCGGCCAAATAAAGCCGGGTTTTCTCTTATTGAACTTCTTTTGGTCGTTTCATTGATCCCCATCCTCTCGCTGGCGGTATTTGGAAACTTGACTGCCGGCTTCAAAATATGGAAAACGCTGGACAACGATTCCCTGACGGAGGATTTGAGCGTATTTTACGAGAAATCGGAAAAAGATTTCGGCGCTGCGCTGTTATTCACGGGTTTTCCGTTTTTGGAAGAAGACGGAAAAGTTTCGTTCATGACTTTGATTGAGACGGACGCCTTGCTCGGCGGGGACAGGGGCATCGGCCAAGTGACCTATGCTTATGACCCGTCCAAAAAAGCCCTCGTGAGGGAACAAAAGAATGTCAGCAATCTACACCGCGAAGAACAGGGGCAAAAGAGCGTCGTTTTGCGGCAGGTCATGTCGTTCAAGCCATTTTTTCTTGTCTATGAGAAGCTCGATGAAAGTTATGTCTGGAAGGAGAGCTGGGAGGATCCGGAGGGGAAACGGTTGCCGCTGGCCGTCCGGTTTCAGCTCGCTCACTTAAGCTCCGCGGGCCTGTCAAACATCACAAAAACCTATAAAATCCCGGCAGGCGGCGAATGAAAGAGCGTTTTGCGCGAAGTTCCCGGGGGAGTATCCTGGTGATCACCGTCTGGTGTCTTTCGGTTCTTGCCGTTTTTTCCGTGAGCCTTGCGTCTTCCGTGAAAGAAAAAGCGGCTTTTGCGAAAAGAATAAATACCCCCGACTCGCTTTATTCAATTGCGTATTCGGGTATCGAGCAGGCACGGGGCCTTATCCGGGAAGAGGAGGAAACGCCGGTTTATAGCACGTTTCTGGATCGTTGGGTCAATAATCCTTCCGTATTTCGACAAGTCAGCTTGGGCGACGGGCATTTCACGGTGAGCCGTTCTGTTTCTGTGGGAGAAGGCAGCACGGGGAGCGCGGAATGGTTTGGTCTTGAGGACGAGGAGGGTAAAATCAACATCAACACGGCGGACGCGCAAACACTCACGCGCGTTTTGAAAATAGCTGCCAAGCTCGATTCTGACCAGGCGGAAGAGCTTGCGTTTGCGATGGTCGACTGGCGCGATCAGGACTCGAACTACAGCCATCCCGAATACGGCGCCGAGGATAAAGACTATGAGGGTTTAAAAAAGCCCTATTTTTCAAAAGACGCGCCTTACCAGGCGCTGGATGAGCTTTTATTGGTCAAAGGGATAAATAGGGATATTTTTGATAGAATAAGGGGCTTTATTTCGGTGTACGGCTCGGGGGCCGTCGATGTTAACACGGCTTCGAAAGAGGTTTTGACGATGCTTGGTTTTAACCAGAGGCTTGTGGACAAGATACTGTTCTATCGGCAGGGGCCCGACGGCCTGGACGGCACGGCCGATGACCGGTTTTTTGTGCAGGGGGCGTCCATCGCCTCGGATCTGGATAAAATAATTTTGCTGGATTTCGCCGAAAAAACGGCGCTTGAAAACGCGGCGGCGGGAGCCAAGCTCGATGTGGTGTCTAATTTCTTCCTTGTGAAATCCCGTGCGGTGAACCTGGCGGGCGCCTCCGTCGGGGCGGAAGCCGTGATTGACCGGAAAGGCAAAGTCATGTATTCGCGATTCTCCCGGGTCCAATGGCCGTCTTAAATCCGGATATTTTCAAAAAGAAAAAGTCCGGTGATTTTTTGGGTTTCGATCTGAATGACGACACCTTGAAAATCGTCCACGTCCGCAACACGCGCCTGAAACGCGAAGTGTCCCATCTTCTGACACAGCCCGTGCACGGGATGACGGATGATGACGTGGCCGCGTTTATCCGGAAGGCCGTCGACGAGCTCAAGCTCAAGGCGGCCAGGATATATTTGAGCGTCCCTCTTCACACGGTGATCACGCGGACGATAGAAATCCCCTCGCGCGATCCCCGTGAAATCCGTGAAATCGTGAACCTCCAGGCCAGCCGTCACACGCCGTATTCACGCTCGGAAATCATCCTTGATACCTTGACGATAGGCGTGATGAGAGACAATTACACGCGTGTTTTGCTTGTGATTGCGCCGAGGGACATCGTGATACGCCAGACGCGGCTCCTGGAAAAAGCGGGTCTGGGCCTCGGGAGAATATTTTTCTCGCCGGAGGCGATCGGGCTTGCCTGCACCAAGATTCTTCCCGCTCAAGGCCCGAATACGTCGCTGGCGATCGTGCACATGGATGAGCTTTTTACGAGCTTTGTGGTGACCCAGGCGAACCAGCTTCTTTTTGTTCGCGGCATTCCGGTCGGGGCCAACCATCTTCTGGAAGAAAAAGAAGCGTATGCGGACCGCTTTGTGGATGAGCTTCAAAAATCCCTGGAGTCGTACTTGAGCGATGAGTCGGGGCCGAAGCCGTCACTGCTTTTACTGACAGGTGTCGCGGCGGAAACGAACCAATTGGATGACCTGTTCAGCGAAACGACGCACATCCCGATAAAGCACCAGACCTACTTCAACTATTTTGCGATATCCGACGAGGCGCGCGCAGTCGCCGCCTCTTCGCAGCATATTTCCTTTTTCAATGTGATTGCCCCGCTTCTGTTGTTCGACAAAATCAAGATTGACCTTGTCACCGAAGAAACAAAGCTGAAACGCGATCTTGAGAGCCGCGGACGCGAGATGATGAAGACGGGGATACTGGCGCTCGTGCTTCTTTTTATCGTGTTTTTGATTTTGATTGAGCAGCTTTACATCAAGGGCGAATATCTCAAGAACCTAACCTCCCGTTATAATCCCGTCAAAGAGGAAGCTAAAGGGCTTGAACAGCTCTTCATGAAGACCCAAATCGTAAAGGAGTACCTTTCCGGAAGAGGCGCTTCGATGGAGGCGTTGGCGGCGCTTTGCGAGGCGCTGCCTCCGGACACCTATTTGAGTGAAATTAAATACGATGGTGTTGATAAATTTTCAATAAAGGGCACCTCCAAGGCAAGGACCTCGTCGCTGGATTTTGTCTCACAACTTGAAGAAAGCCCGATTTTTAAGAACGTGACTCGGAAATATTCCACGACGCGTGAAGAGGCCGGCCGCTCCGTTTCGGATTTCGAAATCACGGCTTTGATGGAAAATAAAGGTCAGTAGACGATGCTGAAGAAGCTTCTGGATATTTTCTTAAAGCTGTCACCGAGGGAAAAAGGCGTGCTGATAGGCACCGTGTTTGCGCTGAGCATCTTGTTTTTAGACCGTTTGGTTGCGGGTCCCGCCCTCCATAAGCTCCGTGTGTTGGATCAGCAAATCACCCAGGAGGAAAACGCAATCCGGAAAAGCCTGGTCACCCTGCTGCGCAAGAACCAAATCACGGTCGAGCAGCAGACGTTTTCCGGTTTTGCCGTCGAAGCCAAAAATCCCGAGGAAGAGATGACGTCGCTTTTAAAGGAGATTGAGGGGCTGGCCGAGCGATCGTCCGTGAATCTGCTTTACGTAAAACCGGGGAACACCGAAGAAAAAGGCAAGACCAAAAAGTACAGTGCGACCCTGGAATGCGAGGCCCAGATGCCGAAGCTGACCGTTTTTTTCTACCAGATCGAAAGTTCTAAAGAATTATTGCAAATCGAGAAGTATATGATCCAGCCCAAATCCGGGGAGCGGGAAAAAGGCCTTACGGTCGCCCGTTGCTTGGTGACCGTCTCTAAAACGGTTTTGCTGAAACCTCAGTAATTTCCTTTTTTCTTTCCTTGTTTTCAATCCACAGCGCCAACTGATTGGCGAGTTCTTCCTTTTTCAGGCTCCGCAGCTTATGGACCTGCTCCAGCGCCAGCGCCTTGTCTCCTGACCAGTAATGAGCGGCCCCGAGGCCTAAATAAGCCAGAGAATAGTGAGGATTGGCCTCCAGCGTTTTAGTATAGGCCTCGATCGCTTTCTTGAAATCCGCTTTCCCCGCATGCACAAGACCCAATTGGTACCAGGCGCGGAAGCTGGAAGGGTTAAGGTCCAAGGCTTTTTCATACATCTGGATTGATTTTTCCAACTCTCCTTTATTGGCATAAATGAGGCCCAAATTGTTGTAAGCGGTAAACGAGGGTTCGATTGTGAGCGCGTATTGGCTGAACTGCACGGCTTTATCCAAGTCTCCCGTGTTGGCGTAGGTCAAACCGAGCAAGAGATGCGCTTTGGCGCTTTTGGGGTTCATCTTAACCGCGTTTTCGTACTCCTTGATTGCTTTTGCGTATTCTTTTTGCTGGACGTACTCATTGCCTCTTAAGATGGACCCTTCCTCTACGACTTGCGCCTTGGGCCGCGGATCCTGGTCCTCTTTTTCTTCGGCACTCAAGGGGAGCGTGACCGTCAGGATGGCCAGCAGTAAACCCAGCGCTTTTTTATTCACCTTGCTGCCATTTTTTCAGGTACAACCGGTTTATTTTTTGTTCCGTTACGGGTTTATCGTTTGAATCCACGGAGGTCTCGCTGATTTTTTTTACGATCTCATAGCCCTGGGTTACTTCCCCGAACAGCGTGTGCCTCCTATTGAGATGGGGAGTGGGGGCCACCGTGATAAAAAACTGGCTTCCGTTCGTGCCCGGGCCGGAATTGGCCATGGCCAGGATCCCGGCTTTTTCAAACTGCACGTCCTTGCGGACCTCGTCTTCGAACGGCTTTCCCCAGATCGATTCGCCGCCGCGGCCGGTGGCTGTGGGGTCGCCGCCCTGGATCATGAAACCCTTGATCACGCGGTGAAACACGGTGCCGTCATAGTATCCTTTTGCCGCCAGTTTCATAAAATTCTCGCACGCTTTTGGAGCGGCTTCGGGGTAAAGAAGCACTTCAAAATTTCCTTGGGTTGTCTCAAATATCATGAGGGTGTCCTTGTCTTGTGGTGTGGAGTTCTCTGCCTGAAGCGGGATTGCGGCTATGGTTTGAAAGAGAAACAAACCGATGACGATAACAAGTTTTCTCATAGGAACCAGCCTAATTTACTAAAAATATACATTTTTGTCAAATTTGAAATATTTCTTAACAATAAAGGGGACAGGCATAAAGGGTTTCCTTTATGCCTGTCCCCTTTATTTAATCATGCGAAATCGTGAGATTAAATTTGGCCAACTTATTAAGAGGTGTGTTATAATTAAATGCGAACATTGGGTGTTTATTTTTGAAAATATCAACGTTTAAGTTAATATAACTCATTTATTATCAATAGGTTATGTTTAGAGGATTCTGTTCGTGGAAAAAGGTTTGAGCACAAGCATCCAAAAGGCTGTCCGCGTCATTAAAAAAGCGGACAAGGTTTTGATCGTAGCGCATGTCAATCCCGATGGGGATACGATTGGTTGTCTTCTGGCGCTTGGGTTGTCATTCATTTCGCTCGGCAAAAAAACCACGTTATTAAGCCAGGACGGGGTGCCTTCACGTTTTCAGTTTTTGCCCGGGAGCGAGCTCATTTTGTCCGAAACCGCAGAGATTGCCGAGGTGTCGATTGCCGTCGATTGCGGAAGCGAAAAGCAGCTTGGGAAAGCCGCGAAGGCATTTTTCCGCGCGAAAACCACGATTCAGATTGACCACCATGACTTCGGAAATTCATTTGGCAAAATCCAGGTACTCGAGGAAGAGGCCGCGGCCGTCGGCGAAATCGTGTTCGAGCTCATCAAGGCGTTGAAGATTGAAATTACGCCTGCGATCGCGACCTGTCTTTTGACGTCCATCATTGTCGACACAGGCTCTTTCCGTTTTTCCAATATCAGGCCCAGAACCTTTGATATTTGCAGTGCCCTGATCCGGAAAGGGGTGGATATCCGGTATTTGATCGAGGAATCCTATTGGAAGAAGAGCCGGCCCATGGCCAGACTCTCGGGGCACTGCATTGCCCAGACGCAGTTTTCCAAAGACGGGAAGATCGCCTGGTCCACGGTTTATCAAAAGGATTTTAAGCGCTTTGGTGCGCTTTTGTCGGATGTAGATGCGGTGGCCGATGAGCTCCGATCGATCGAGGGTGTGAAAATCGCGGCGATTTTCCGGGAAACTACACGGGGAAGTTTTCGCGTGAGTCTTCGCTCGAGCGACGGAATCAATGCGGCTCAGGTCGCGAAACATTTTGGCGGCGGCGGACATCACAACTCGGCCGGCTGCGCGATCGGCAATTCCGAGAAGGAAAAGCACAAGCTTTTGGATGAACTTGCATCGTTGGTAAGCTAGAGAGGTATCAAGGATTAAGATGGCTCGTATTTCTTCGCCAAATATTACTCAGTAGCATAGTTTAAATGTCTCAAAAAGTAGATATAGCGGTGATAGGCGGCGGGTTTGCGGGGTTGGCCACCGCTTATTTTCTGGCCAGAGATTCGAAACTCCGTATTGTGGTGCTTGAGCAGGAGAAAAAACTCGGCGGGCACGCGTCAGGCCGCAACGCGGGCATGATCCGGCAGGCGCTGACAGATCCTTATCTCGTGCGTCTGGCGAAAGAAGGCAAAGAGGCTCTAAAGACAGCCGACCGCAAGGGTTGGAGTAGGATACAGTTTCAGGCCAATGGGTCTTTGCTTCTGGCCGGCGGTGATTCAGAAAAAGAGCTGAAAAAAACCCGTGACGCATTAAGAAAGCAAGGGATTCTGTCCCATTGGCTTTCTCGAGATGAGTCGGTGAGCCGCGTATCCGTTTTAGGCGAGGCCAAGTTCAGCAAAGCGCTTTTTTCACCGACCGATGCGATGGTGGATATCAAAGGCCTGCTGCAGGAATTTATCCACGCGCTTAAAACGCGCGGTGTCCGCGTCCTAAGCGGCCGCAAGATCCAGGCGCTTTCCAGGACTCACAGCGGTTTCTTAATCCGGACGGCTAAACAGTATTTTTACGCGAAGAAAGTGGTCAATGCCGCCGGCGCTTGGGCCGGGATCGTAGGTGAAAAAGCAAACGCCACAGTGATCCCTTTCAAAGCTTATCGACGGCATCTTTTTTACGCGGACCCGGTTAAGGGATTTAAAAAAGCATGGCCATTTGTATGGGACCTAAGCCACGAGGTGTATTTTCGTCCTCAGGGAAAAAAACTGATGCTCAGTCCTTGTGATAAAATTTTATTTAGACTGGATGTCCATAAAAGGAGGGGCACCGGCACGGACCCGAAGATGCAGCAGGTGTTGATTAAGAAGCTAAGACAGCTTTCGGGGAGTTTTGAGGGATTAAAAATAAGGTCAAAAGTCGCGGGCTTAAGGACGATGGTCCCGGACGGGCGGTTTGTGATCGGCGAAGACCCGAAGCTTAAAGGTTTCTACTGGGTGGCGGGCCTGGGCGGGCATGGAGTGACGACCGCGTTTTCCGTCGGGAGACTCGCCAGCAACCTTATTTTAGGAAGGAAAGTGGATACAAAATTGGCGAGGGTTTTCTCACCGAGAAGATTCGTAAAATAACCAATTACCAAGCACCAAATTTCAAACCCATGTTTGGAATTTGAGATTTGGTTATTGACATCCTTATGCTACCTAAAGTCGATTATCATATGCACACGCCGCTTTGCGGACATGCGGTGGGCGATCCGGAGGAATACGCGAAGCAGGCGCTCCGCGTGGGCCTGGAAGAAATTGGTTTTTCCGATCATGCGCCGCTGGTGACTGGTCCTGATCCCCGCTATACGATGAGTTATCAGGAGCTTCCGCGATATCACGAAAACATCGAGAAGATCCAGAAACAATGTCGAAATTTAAGGATTAAGATTGGCATTGAAGCGGATTTTGTGCCCGGGTTTGAAGCGAAAACCAAGGCGATCCTATCGAGCTATCCTTACGATTTTGTGATTGGCTCCATTCATTTTATTGACGCCTGGGCGTTTGACGATCCCGGCCAGCAAATTAAATGGAAGGACAAGAATATCGATGCGGTTTACCGGGATTATTACAAGCTCTTAAGGCTTTCCGCGAAGTCCGGACTGTATGACATCATGGGTCATGTGGATCTCGTAAAAAAATTTGGGCATCGGGCGGGAAGCGACTTAACCGATGATATTAAGGATACGGCAAAGGTTTTTAAGGACTGCGGCGTGACCGTGGAGGTCAACACCTCGGGGCTTAGAAAACCCGTTAAAGAAATTTATCCCTCACTTTTCGTGCTTGAGATTTACTGCAAAGCCGGTGTACCCATCACTTTTTCGTCCGATGCGCACGACCCGAAGGACGTCGGACGCGATTACGACAAGGCCGCTGCGCTGGCGAGGGAAGCCGGGTATACGGAATACCTCGTTTTTAAAAGAAGAAAAGTGGAGGAGAGGGCGAAATTGTGATTAAGGTTTTAGGTATAGATCACGTGGCGATCAGCGTGAGAAATCTGGATAAGGCGCTTGAGTTTTATACGAAAGTTCTCGGGCTTGCGGTTACTAAACGAGAGTATTCAAAACCCGGGCTTGAATATTTTCTGGATTGCGGCAGATCGCTCATCGGACTCATCCAGGGCAAAGAGGAGGAGGGCGTTCACCTTTTGCAAGACGGCGGGATCGGCGGCAATCACGTGTCATTTCGCGTGAAGACACAGGAATTTGACAGGATTGTCGAGGCGCTCAAAAAACAGAACGTCACGGTCACGTTTTTAAAAAAGCGCGGGAAGTCCTGGTCGGTCTATTTTTTGGACATGGACGGGAACAAGCTCGAAATTACGGCTTGGCCGCAAGAGGACTAAGGAGGTATTGATGCTTAAAGAAGGGGCGAAGGCGCCGGAGTTTAGTTTGCCGGCGAGCAGTGGCAAGCGAAGGAAAGGGACAGTTCACTTATTAATTTTTTTATAATTGATATTAAAGTTAAAAATTAATAAGTGAACTGTCCCTACCTAGCTGAAAAGGAGAGACGTTTATGACAATTAAAGAAGGTATGAAAGCGCCGGAGTTTAGTTTGCCGGCGAGCAGTGGCAAGGAAGTGTCGCTTAAGGATTATAAGGGCAAGGCGAGAGTGATTCTTTACTTTTACCCTAAGGATGATACGCCGGGGTGCACGGTCGAGGCGTGCGGGTTTCGGGATGCCGTAAAGCGTTTTGAAAAAGAGGACGCGGTGGTGCTCGGCGTGAGCCCCGACGGCGATGCTTCGCATAAAAAGTTTATCGAGAAGTTTAAGCTTCCTTTTATCTTATTAAGTGACGAGGATAAGAAAGTCTGTCAGGCCTACGGTGTATGGGTCAAGAAAAGCATGTACGGCAAGGAGTATATGGGCGTGGCACGCACGACGTTTGTGATTGGCAAGGACGGCAGGATCGAAAAAATATTTGAAAAGGTCAAGCCCGAGGGCCACACGGATGAGGTTCTTAGTTTTGTGATCTATGCTAAAAATTCATTTTCAAAATAAAGGGATTACTATAAACATTCCGGAAGGGATGTCGATCCTTGAGGCTGCGATGCAGCACCAAATACCGATTTACCACACATGCGGCGGCAACTGCTCCTGCAGTACCTGCCGCGTGGTGGTCTTAAAAGGCGCTAAAAATCTTTCCCCCATAGAATCTTCCGAAGCCCAGGTGCTCGATGCGTTTGACTTAAAACCCCCCTGCCGTCTGGGTTGCCAGGCGATTTTGCTAAAAGGGGAAGTAATTGTGGAAATCCCTCAGCGCTCAAAAGCGCCGCGGCCCAATAAAACGCCTCCGCTTCCCTCCTAAAAATGGCGATGGAAATAAAATCCGGTTCCTGGTTGTCCGTGACGGGGCTTCTGGGGACTTCCTTGTTGATTCACGGGGCGATTTTTGTGTCACTCAGGCCCGTAGGCAGGCTCAACGAAGCTGCGATTGCTCAGTTCCGGGAAAAAGCGGAGCCCCAAAAGAAGGAAAAATTAGAGTTTGAGTTTGTCGAGGCGCCCCCGAAGCGCCATCCCCAAAGCCCCCGAAAAGCCGCCAGAAAAATCTCTGATCGCGATGCGCTGAATCAGGACCTGACGAAAGACAAATCAAAGGCTGAAGGATTGCCTGCCATCAAAAATGTGGAACTCACGGATCAACTGACACAAAGGCCATTCCAACCGCCTAAAAACCCTTTCGTTGAGTCGCAACCCTCGAATCGTCATCCTGAGGTCGCCGAGGCGGCCGAAGGATCTCAAAAGAAAGATTCTTCGGCGACTACGTCGCCTCAGAATGACGAACTTCGTACGCCACACGATGACACTAGACCTAAATCGGAAGCGCAAACGCCGCTTCAGGGTCTAACGGGCCAAGACAGGATCACGACACAGGAGACTGCGAAGATGAAATCCGGTGGAGCCAGACTTTACGGCGTTACTTCCTTTGAGGCGACGGGCTCGGGCATGGGCGTGTATATGAAAAACTTAAAAGAAAAAATCTGGCTTGCCTGGTACCCGTATCTTGCGTTTCATTATCCTCAGGACTACCGCGGCGCGGATGCGGTCGTGAGTATTCTGCTGGATAAAAAAGGAGACGTCAAAATTGTGCGGCTTGTCGAAAGCCAGGGAAGCGCGCTTTTTGCTTCGTACTGCCTGGAGGCTGTCCAAAAAGCCTCGAGCTTCGGACCGTTGCCGGAAGAAATCCTGGCACTCATCGGGAAAGATGAGTTGGAGCTTAAGTTCGGATTCCACTACCGGTAAAAGTAAAAAGGGGACAGCCATTTAAATTAAATGGCTGTCCCCTTTTACTAGAACCCGCGCTTGAGCGCTTCTTTTTCGTCGAGCTCAAGCTTCATCGCGTAGTCTCTTACGTCTTGAGTGATCTTCATGCTGCAGAATTGAGGTCCGCACATCGAGCAGAAGTGCGCGACTTTCGCGGAATCCTGAGGCAGTGTCTCGTCATGGAAGGATTTGGCCGTGGGCGGGTCGAGCGATAAATTAAACTGGTCTTCCCAGCGAAATTCAAAGCGCGCTTTCGAAAGCGCGTTGTCGCGGATCTGAGCGCCCGGGTGGCCTTTGGCCAGGTCCGCCGCGTGCGCGGCGATTTTGTAGGTAATGACTCCGGTTTTGACGTCCTCCTTGTCCGGAAGACCCAGATGCTCTTTCGGAGTCACATAACAGAGCATCGCACAGCCATACCAACCGATCATCGCGGCGCCTATTCCTGAAGTGATGTGGTCGTAGCCGGGCGCGATGTCGGTGGTGAGGGGCCCGAGCGTATAAAAAGGCGCCTCGCCGCACTCGGCCAGCTGTTTTTCCATGTTGATTTTGATGAGCTGCATCGGCACGTGGCCCGGCCCTTCAATCATAACCTGCACATCGTGCCTCCAGGCGGTTTTGGTGAGCTCGCCCAGCGTTTCGAGCTCCGCAAACTGCGCCGCATCGTTGGCATCGGCGATGGACCCGGGCCTTAAACCGTCTCCGAGGGAAAATGAGACGTCATAGGCCTTCATGATTTCGCAGATTTCTTCAAAATGGGTGTAGGCGAAGTTTTCCTTATGATGCGCAAGGCACCACTTGGCGTGAATAGAGCCTCCGCGCGAGACGATGCCGGTCACGCGCCTGGCGGTCAGGGGCACATAACGCAAAAGCGCTCCCGCATGAATCGTAAAATAGCTGACGCCTTGCTCGGCCTGTTCGATCAGCGTGTCGCGGTAAATCTCCCAGGTGAGTTCTTCCGCTTTTCCGCTCACTTTTTCAAGCGCCTGGTAAATCGGAACGGTGCCGATCGGCACGGGGGAGTTGCGGATGATCCATTCACGCGTTTCATGGATGTTTTTTCCTGTGGAAAGGTCCATCACGGTGTCGGCGCCCCAAAGCGTGGCCCAGGTCATTTTTTCAACTTCTTCCGCAATCGTGGAAGACACGGCGCTGTTTCCGATATTGGCGTTTATTTTTACCAGAAAATTCCTGCCGATGATCGTGGGTTCCAGTTCCAGATGATTGATGTTTGCGGGGATGATCGCGCGCCCGCGGGCCACTTCTTCCCTTACGAATTCGGCGGTTATTTTTTTCGGGATTGAGGCGCCGAAGTTTTCGCCTTTGTGCCGGGACAGAAGCGACGGATTTTCGAGCATTTTCTCGACCAGCAGATTTTCACGGATCGCAATGTATTCCATTTCCTGGGTGATCACGCCTTTTTTCGCATAGTGCATCTGGCTCACATTGCGCCCGGGTTTGGCCCTGAAAGGTTTCCGATGCTCCGCGTCTCCCCGGCTTCTGATCCAGGATTCGCGCATGGGTTCCAGGCCTTTCTTAATGTCGATTTTTGCATTGGGATCGGTATACGGACCGCTCGTGTCATAGACGTAAACCGGGGCGTTCTCTCCGGAAAGCGTGACCTCCCTCATGGGCACGCGGATTTCCGGATGCAGGGATCCTTTGACGTAGATTTTTTTCGATGAAGGCAAGGAAGTCATGTTCATTTTTTCTTGTTGAAATATTCGATGATGTCGCGCGTCGAAACTACGCCGATCGGGACGCCGTTGTCGAGCACCGGCACGTGCCGGAACCTGCCGATAAACATTTTATGAAGCGCAAAAGAAAGCGGCGCGTCTTTGTCGAGGCACTCGGGGTTTGGCGTCAAGATGTTTTTGACGGGGAATGTGTTTCGTTTTTTTTCATCCACAATGCCTGCCACCTTCAGCAGAATGTCGCGAATACTCGCAATGCCCAGGAGCTTCTTTTTGGAATTGCAAATCAGCACGCAACCCTTCATCGGCAACGCTTGCATTTTGTCAATTACTTCCTGAACGGAAGTCTCGGGGCTCACGATAATCGGCGGAATTTTGGAAATAAAATTGGACACCGTTTCGGTCATAATGAGTTTCTGGACCTTGTCCTTACCGGGTGTGGGCAGGTCCTTTTGCGTGAACGAATGAAGGCACTTGTCGCAGTGGTCGGCGCCTGCGATATTTTCATGGCCGCAATAGGGGCATTTAATTTTCATGAATCACTACTCCTTATTTTGCTTCCACAGTCCAAACGTCTTCGGTGTAAATCATGTCTTTCAAGCTACCCGCACCTTTTTTCTCGATCGCCGTTTTGACCTGGTCATTCAGCATCTGGTCGTAAGTCGGTTTCTGGATGCAGCGGAATACACCGAACGGGACGGGCATTTCCGGGTATTCCATGTGCGTCAGAAGATACGCGTAATTGGGCAGCGGGTCATTTTCCCTGTGGATCAAAAGCTCGTTCGGGTTTTTGACGCCGGCGATGTCGACGATTTCGGTGCGGAGCCCGTTCAGGCGGATCGCCTTATTTTTCTGCGCGCCGAAGAGGAGCGGTTTTCCGTCTTCGAGATAGATAATCCTGTCATCGCGTGTTTCCCTGCCGACAATCGGCAGGAACGTGTCCTTGTTGAAGATGATGCAGTTTTGGAAGATTTCGACGAACGCGACCCCTTTGTGCTGCATCGCGCGCGCGAGCACCTGGCCCATGTGGCGGGGGTCGGTGTCGACGGTTCTGGCGATGAAGGTGGCCTCGGCCGCGATGGCGATACAAAGCGGATTGATCGGGTAATCGATAGTCCCCTGCGGTGAAGATTTCGTGATCTTGCCCTGCTCAGAGGTGGGGGAGTATTGACCTTTTGTCAATCCGTAGATGCGGTTATTGACCAGGATGATCTTCAAGTCAACGTTCCGGCGCATCGCGTGAATCAGGTGGTTTCCGCCGATACTCAGACCGTCCCCATCTCCGGTGATGACCCACACCGTGAGTTCCGGCCGCACGCATTTTAGGCCCGTCGCGATCGCGGGCGCACGGCCGTGGATCGTGTGGAAACCGTAAGTTTTCATGTAATAGGGAAATCGGCTCGAGCAACCGATGCCTGAGATGAATGCGTGGTTTTCCGGCGGCGTGTCGAATTGCGCGAGTGTCCGCTGCATCACGGAAAGAATCGCGTAGTCGCCGCAGCCCGGGCACCAGCGGACATCCTGCCCGGAAACGAAATCTTCCTTAGTATAAGGCGGATGGGTACCTTGTACCGTCATGGAGTTCCTCCTTGATTTTTTCTTTGATTTCCGCGATCTTAAAGGGCTGTCCCTTAATTTTATTCAATCCGACCGTGTGAACGCCTTCAAACTCGCCGCGGATAAGGAGGATCAACTGCCCGGTGTTTAGCTCAGGGATAAGTATCGTTTCAAAATTTTTTAAGAGTGAACCTAAATTCTTCGGAAATGGGTTTATATAATGAAGGTGGCAGGCCGAAACTTTCTTTCCTTCTTTTTGAAGTTCAGTCACGGCGGCGGTGATCGAGCCGTAAGTGCCGCCCCAACCGAGAACAAGCAGCCCTCCTTTTTTCTCGCCGAGCACTTCTGCATCCGGAATGTCGTTGGCTATCCTTTGAATTTTTTCACGGCGAAGAAACGTCATTTTTTGATGATTTTCCGCGTCATAGCTTACAGCTCCGGTGCGATTCGCTTTTTCAATGCCGCCGATACGGTGCTGAAGGCCTTGGGTGCCGGGGACGGCCCAGGGTCTCGCGAGCGTCTCCTCATCACGGACGTAGGGGAGAAAAGGCCCTTCAGCGGTCTGGGGATGGATGACATTTATTTTGGGCAATTTCTCGATTTCGGGAAGCTTCCAGGGTTCCGAGCCATTGGCGATATATCCGTCTGATAAAAAGAAAACAGGACACATGTACTTTAGCGCGATGCGGATGGCTTCTAGGATGTAATCGAAACAGTTTGACGGGGTGGAAGCGGCAATGACCGCGACCGGCGAATCCCCGTTTCTTCCGAAGAGCGCCTGCAAAAGATCCGATTGCTCAGTCTTAGTGGGAAGACCTGTCGAAGGGCCGCCTCTTTGGACGTTCAGAATCACCAGAGGCAGCTCGGCCATCACAGCGAGGTTTATCATCTCCGATTTCAGGCATATGCCGGGGCCGCTGGTGGCCGTCACTCCGATATGCCCGCCGAAAGAGGCGCCGAGCGCCGCACCGCAAGCGGCGATTTCGTCCTCGGCCTGGAAGGTCTTGATGCGGAAATTTTTCCTTTTTGAAAGCTCATGCAGGATGTTGCTGGCCGGCGTGATCGGATAGCTTCCGTAGAGCACCTCTTTCTGGGCGAGCTGCGCGGCCGCGATGATGCCAATCGCGGTGGCTTCGTTGCCGGTGATCTTCCGGTAGACGCCCGGCTGGATGTCAGCCTTTTTTATCACGTAGCGGTCAGCGATGGTTTCGGTGATGTCGCCGTAATTGTAACCGGCTTCGACGGCCAGGATATTGGCCTCGGCGATTTCGGGCTTCTTGCCGAATTTGTCCCGGATCCATTTGATCGTGTGGTCGGGCGTGCGGCCGTAGATCCAGAACATGAGGCCGAGCGCGAAGAAGTTTTTGCAGCGGTCGACTTCGGTGGCTTTGATCTTCGCGTCGACGAGCGCGTTTTTCGTAAGCGACGAGAACGGCACTTGCAAGAGCGAATAGTCTTTAAGCGTGCTGTCCGTGAGGGGGTTGGATTTCCAGCCTGCTTTCTTCAAATTTTTTTCGGTGAATGAATCGATGTTGAGGACCAAAAGTCCGCCTTTTGCGAGGTCGTTCAAATTAACTTTGAGCGCCGCAGGATTCATCACCACTAAAACGTCCGGCGCGTCGCCGGCCGTGTAAATTTCATTGTGGCTGAACTGGATCTGGAAGCTTGAGACCCCCGGCAGCGTGCCCTGGGGCGCGCGAATCTCCGCAGGGAAGTCGGGAAGCGTGGCGATGTCATTTCCCATGAGCGCCGAGGTGTCGGTAAACTGGTCGCCGGTGAGCTGCATGCCGTCGCCGGAATCGCCGGCAAAACGTATCGTTACGGATTCAAGTTCTTTTTCTAAGTGTTTGACTGCCATGTTATTCCAGCATTAAAAGTTTATGTCATTTCGAACGAAGTCCCGTTAGAAATCGCATTTCTGACGGGACGAAGTGAGAAATCTCCTACCTATGAGATTTCTCGGCCTTTGGCCTCGAAATGACGGGTTTTCTACCCACCTTCGACCGTCTCATGAATTTGATCCGCTCGCGGAGGCAGATTGAACACTTCTGTCGGTAAGAGTTCAGCTAAAAAGTTGACGATCGTGCGGATCGAAAGCACGCCGTTCATTTGCCCGTATTCATCGACCAGCGGCACGTGGCGGATGTTAAATTCAAACATGCTTTTGAGCGCGTCCCCCACCGTGTCTGCCTTCGTCAGCGTATGAACGTCGGTTTTCATGTATTTGGACACGGGCTCATCCAGCGAGACGCCGGGTTTAAGCACTTTCATCAGCACTTCTCTTTCGGTGAACATGCCGATGACCTTGAGGTGCCGGTCCGCGATGACGAGGTAACCGGCTTTTTCGCGGTGCATCCGATCAAGCGCTTCTTTTAACGGGATGTCAGGCGAAGTTGTCACGAGTTTTGGCCGCAGGATCTGGAAAATCCTCGTTTCTTTTAAAATCTCTTCGATAGTTTTCGCTGGCATAGAAGCACCTTTTGGATTTAGAGAGACGCCATTATAGCACAATTTAAGCGATTAAAGAATCCGCTAGAATCCAGGTTATTTCATGGTAGGATAAAAGGCGAAATGGAAACGAAGATAATCAAAAAATTAAGTGAATTTGGTGAGGGTTTTAAACACCATCATGAGAACTACGAGGCCTACTCGATCTCCCAGATCCGCGAGACGGGAGGGGTATGGGATTTCGGAAACCTGGTATTTCACTTCCCGGAGCACTTCGGTTTTTGCTATGGAGTGGACAAGGCGATCGACATGGTGTTTGAGACTTGCGAGCGCTTCTCGGGAAAGAATATTTTTTTGACGGATCAGTTGATCCATAACCCTTACATCAATGGGAAGCTCAAGGAGCGCGGCGTGCAGTACCTGAAACGGGATGCGCAAAATCTTCTCCTGTGCGATGAGTTGAATCCCGCGGATATCGTGGTGGTGTCGGCGTTCGGAACGGATTTCAGGGATATCCGGAAACTGAAGGAAAAAGGGGTCACGGTGGTCGATTCCACCTGCGGTGCGATCGTGAATGTATGGAAACGAGTCGAGGGTTACGCGAAAAACGGGTTTATTACGATCATGCACGGCAAGCGGAACCATGAGGAGACGCGCGCGACGGTGTCGCAGGCTGTGAAAGAGGGCGGGACTTATATTATCGTAGAGAATAAAAAAGAGGCCGGGGAGCTTGCCGAGGTGATCCGCGGCAAATTTAAGGAGTCAGAGTTTATAAAAAAATATCCTGACGCTGTGTCGGAGAATCTGCGTTTGAGTTTTGCGGATGGCCCCGCCACAAATCGCGTCGGGTCCGCCTTCGGCGGAAAGATGGGCATGGCCAATCAAACCACGATGCTGAAAGGCGAGTCGCTTGAGATACAGGAGGTTTTGCGGGCGGCTTTCCGCGAAAGATTCGGCCAGGCGCCGACCGCCGAGCGGTTCAGGAGCTTTGACACGATCTGCGGCGCCACGCAGGACCGGCAGGACGCGCTGAGAGGCCTGTTGGATAAAAAACTGGATTTGATTTTAATCGTCGGGGGGTTTAACAGTTCCAATACGACGCACCTGGCTGAGATTGCGTCTGGGAAACTCCCGATTTATCACATTGAAAGCGCGGAGGACATTCTTTCCAAAGACGCCATACGCGCCAGGGACCCTGTGACGGGCGCCGTGAGAGAAGAGAAATCCTGGTTCCCCCCACACGCACGTAATGTCGGCATTACTTCCGGCGCTTCGACACCGGACATCATTCTGCAAAAAGTAATTGAAAAGATAAGAATTTATGTTGATATAATTTAGGATTAATTTTATCGCCGAGGTAGCTCAGTGGTAGAGCGCTGCCCTGAAAAGGCAGGCGTGGGCGGTTCGATTCCGCCCCTCGGCATATTAAATTAAAAAGGTGCCTCTGGTCTTCGCGGCGCCTTTTTAATTTAATTGATCCCCGGGC
>Ga0155276_158_pt1 | contig 19514 bp, 22 predicted proteins | sample RifCSPhighO2_02_FD_106244 | JGI IMG/M metagenome (GOLD analysis project Ga0155276, IMG submission 106244) | Omnitrophica bacterium RIFCSPHIGHO2_02_FULL_51_18 | reverse complement strand
AGACCAGGGCCTCCAGGAGCACGAGCCGCCCAAGATACCCTTTGTTCCCGCAGGCTTCGCAGCCCTTCCCGCGGTAAAAAACAAGTTTCTGCTTTCCGACGGCCTTTTCGCTCACCCCAAGCTGCCTGACAAGTTCCGGGGCCGGCTCGTAACTTTCCCTGCAACGCGTGCAAATCCTGCGGACCAGCCGCTGAGAGCCCGCCAACAGAATGCTCGAGGTGATTAAATAAGGCTCCACTCCCATATTCACAAAGCGTGTCACCGCGCCTGCGGCCGTGGTCGCGTGAAGCGTGCTCAAAACCAGGTGGCCCGTCAAGGCGGCCTTGATCGCGATGTCCGCAGTCTCGCCGTCACGGATTTCACCCACCATGATCACGTTGGGGTCCTGCCTTAATATCGACCGGAGTGCTGCGGCAAACGTGAGCTTCACTTCCGGGCGGATTTGGACTTGGTTGATGCCATGAATCTGAAATTCCACGGGGTCTTCCACGGTTACGATATTTTTATTCGGCGAATCGATGAGCTTTAATGTGGAGTAAAGGGTCGTGGTCTTGCCGGCGCCGGTGGGGCCGCACACGACAATCATTCCATGGGGATGGCCGGCCGCCTTTTTCAAGGCCTCGAGCGGCTCCGGCTCGAAACCCAGTTTATCGATGTCCAACACCGCCTGGTTCTTGTCGAGAACCCTCAAAACCACCTTCTCCCCAAAATAAGTCGGCAGCACCGAAACGCGGAAATCCACTTCCCGCTCACGGACCCGGATTTTAAAACGGCCGTCCTGGGGAACGCGGTGCTCGGCGATATCGAGATTCGACATGACCTTGATCCTGGATACGACGCCTGCATGCATGGATCGGCTCGTGGAAACCCCTTCCTGAAGCAGTCCGTCCACCCGGAACCGCACCCTCAAGGCCTTCTCTTCCGGCTCCACGAAGATATCACTCGAACGGCGCTTCACCGCTTCCATCAGAACGGAATTGGTAAACTTTACCACCGGCTCTTCTTCGGTGAGCCTTAAAAGCTCCTGGGCCGACCCCGCATCAAGCGCCGGGGCCGCATCCTGCGCCTCCAGCACTTCCTCGAGCGACATGTACTTCATAACGTCCTGGATGCTCTGGTCTATATTTTCATTGTAATACTGATCGATCGCCTCCTTGATTTCCTTGTCGCTTGCGAGCACGGGCCTTATCTCAAGGCCCGTAGCGCGCTTGATATCGTCTAACGCATTGATATTCACGGGATCCGACATGGCCACCGTGATCGTATTGCCGAACCGCGATACGGGGATCAAGCAATAAAGCTCCGCGATCTTTTGGGGGACTGAGGTGAGAACACTGGCCTGAATTTTGTAACGCGCCAGATGAATGACGGGGATCCCGAGCTCGGCGCTTAAGACTTCCAATAAATTGTCCTTCGAGATATAGCCCAGCTTGACCAGCGTGTCGCCTATGCGCTCTTTGCGTTCTTTATGAACGCGGAGCGCTTCTTCAAGCTTTTCCTGAGTGATGATCTTCTTCTTGACCAGCACTTCGATCAGCCGGTCTCTCAAGCTGGGTGTCATGGAACGGGCCCTCGGGGAATTCACGCTTTGTAACAACGCTTGATGGCGTCGTTTACATCCGTGGCCGTTGAAACAAACACCTGAACTTTCATATGGGTGATCATTTCAATGTCTTCGACTGCCTGATGATTCAAAGGATTGGACATCGCAATCGTTAAAACGCCGCCGACGCGGTCCAGCGCTATCAATCCGTATTGCTTGGCCACATTTTCAGGAATGAGTTTTGCCACTTCACGATCAATCTCATAGCCCCCGAGCGGTAAATAAGGGAAGCCGTACTGGGCCGTCAACGCCTGCGCAATCGCTTCTTCCGTGGTGTAGCCCAAAGAAACCAGAATCTGGCCGAGAAGCCCCCCCTTCTGCTTCTGGATTTTCAAAGCCTCTTCCAGGTGCTCGGGCGCGATCAGCTTGCCTTCCACCAAAAGCTCGCCCAATTGTTTCTGAACAATCTTTTTCATGGCTGCTTCACTTGGTATTCAGCAAGCGCTCAAGCTCCTGAACATCCATGGATTTCATGTACGCCAATTCCCTTGAAATTTTTCCCGTTTTAACAAGCTCCGACAGGCTCATGTTCAGTGTCCTCATTCCTTCTCTCTGGCCCATCTGCATCGCCGAGTACACCTGGTGGGGCTTCGCCTCGCGGATCAAATTCCGGATCGCCGCATTCGCAATCAGGATCTCGGCCGCCAGCACCAGGCCCCCGCCGTTCTTCTGCATAAGCTGCTGTGAAATGATGGACTGCAGCACAAACGACAGCTGAACGCGCACCTGCTGCTGCTGGTTGGACGGGAACACATCGACGATGCGGTTGATGGACTGGACCGCATCCGGCGTATGGAGCGTTGCGAATACCAGATGCCCCGTTTCCGCGACCGCGAGCGCGATTTCAATCGTTTCCAAATCCCTCATCTCGCCGATCAGGATGACGTTCGGGTCCTGACGCAGCACGTGCTTCAGCGCCTGGTTGAACGAATGCGTGTCGGCGCCCACTTCCCTTTGGTTCACCATGGCTTTCTTGTTTTTATACAAAAACTCTATCGGGTCCTCGATCGTCACGATATGGCAGGAGCGGTGCGTATTGATGTGGTCCAGCATCGTTGCCAGCGTCGTGGTCTTGCCGCTTCCGGTCGGTCCCGTCACCAAAATCAGGCCGTTGGGTTTGGCCATCAGCGTTTCCGCCACAAATTTAGGAAAACCGATCTCTTCAAACGTCATCGGCGCAAACGGCAGTGCCCGGATCGCGCAGCCGATGTTCGAACGCTGGAAAAATAAATTCACACGGAAACGTCCCAGGCCTGCCACACCGAATGAATAATCCAGCTCTTTCTCTCTTTCAAAAACCTCATATCTCTCCTTCGAGAGATGCTCAAAGATCAGCTTCTTGGTATGCTCAAGGGTGAAAGGGTGCTCGGAAATAGGGATTAATTGGGTGTCAACGCGGATGGCCGGAAGAACACCGTCTCCGATATGCAGATCGGACGCCTTGTGCGAAAGCGTGTACTCCAAAAGCTCAGTCAATGAAGGGTCTTTTCCTAGCATAGCTCCACCTCTGGTTTTGTCATAACGCTTCCACTCGGTTCACTCCTTTAAGCCTTGCCGATTTCACCCGTTCCTTGGCCTTGGAAAGAAGCTCCTCTGCCAGGGTGCCGTCGATCGGATTTTCACTGATGCCGATGCACACCGTAAACGATCCTCCGGAAAGGCCGGCGATGTCCTTTTGGATGCGATCCGCAATCTCAATGACCTTCTTCTTATTTTTATCGGGAAAAATGACGGCAAATTCACCCTTGGAAGTCCGCGCGGCACGGTCAAATTCGGACAAATACCCGCTAAAAACCTTGGCAACGGACTTAAGCGCCTCCTCCGACGCTTTCAACCCATTCCGGGATAAGAGCTCATCAAAGTTGTCCACGCTGAAACAGGCCAATGAGCACGGTTGCTGATAATGGACCGCGCGCTGGATTTCTTCGCTCAAGCGCTCCCGCAAGTATGAGCCGTTGTAAAGTCCCGTTAGGCTGTCTTTCAACGAAAGTTTTTCGACCTTCTCAAGGAGCTCGCGCGCATTGTTAGAAATGGTCTTCAGGCTATCTGAAAGCTCTTCAAGTTCGGCTACCCCTTTCATATCCGCCAGCGCGCCATCGAGCCTGCCTTCCGCAATCCCCTTGGCCACGTAACTCATATTCACGATCGGCGCGGTCAGTTGTTGGATGAGCCGGTAACCTAAAAAGGACAGGCTTAAACTGAAGAGTGTCACGAGGCTCACCACCGTCATATTCGTCGAGTTTGCTTCGAACGGATACTGGATGAATAAAGAAGCGATGTAAACACCCACGAGAATCGGCATGATCGACATCAAACAATAGGCCAACAATAGCTTGTATTGCATCTGGTTAGACGCCAAAGGCGCCTGCTTAGGTTGTTTAGGCATGGATAGATTTGTCCTTTCTTGATTAAAATAATATACTATAAATTAAAAATAGTCAATAGTGATTAATATTAAAGAAAACGCCGGATTTGAACCGAAAATCAGAAGAGGGGCCTGCGCATTTTGATGTTGAGGAGGATGCCTATGGCCAGCATGGTAATGATCACGGAGGAGCCCCCGTAACTCACCAGGGGCAAGGGCATGCCAACCACGGGCAGAAAACCCATGGTCATGCCCAAGTTGACGAGGCTTTGAACGGCCAGCATCGTGGAAATCCCGCAAGCCAGCTGGCTCCCAAATTTATCGGGGGTTTGGCCTGAAATCACGTAGCCCTTTTTTATGATGACCCAGAAAAGGGCAAAAAGAAGGATCGAAACCACAAACCCCCCTTCCTCGCCGATGACGGCAAAGATAAAATCAGTATGGCGTTCCGGAAGGAAGTTCAGCTGATTCTGCGTGCCCTCCATAAAACCTTTGCCTAAAAGGCCTCCGGAACCAATCGCAATTTTGGATTGAATAATCGTGTACCCCGCCCCCAAAGGATCCATATTCGGATTCAAAAAAACCAGAAGCCTCGCTTTCTGGTATTCCTTTAGAAACGAGAATAGGAAGGGTGCCGCGGCCGCCCCTAAAACCAGGAGCATGATCAGATGTTTGGTCCGGAATCCCCACAGGTAAAGCATCGCGAATAAAATCGGAATGAGGGTCAGTCCCGTCCCAAGGTCCGGCTCCTTCAAAATCAGGAAGAAAGGGACCGCTACGACGACAAAAGGCACCCAACGCTTCGCGCCGGAGACCGCCTCGGGCCGATAGTTCATGAAAAAACGGCTCAAGACGAGAATCACGGCCAGCTTCGCCAACTCCGAGGGCTGAATGTTGAATCCTCCGACCAAAATCCAGCGATGCGCGCCGAGTCTCGTCGGCATGAATAGGACCGCTACGAGCATTATCACCGTCACGATATAAACCGGCCAGGCGAAATCCTGCAGACGAAAATAATCCACGCGCACGATCAAAAATACGAGGAGGACCCCGATGCCCATCCACAGGATTTGCCGCACCGCGAGCGTCTCGTCGAAGGACTGCGAGGACTTAAACGAAGCGCTGTAAATGCTGAAAATCCCGATTAAAAAGATAAGCACCGGCATCAGAAAAAGTACTCTGTCGAAATGACGGAAATTTAGACGCTTTCTCACCCCGCCCTTCCAATCTCATTTTTTAAGTAATCTAAATTTCGTATCATGTTCTCTCTGGAAGGGCGGGGCTCATAGATAATCAGCGGTTTTTAACCACTTAAAGAGCTGCCCGGCCAGCGTCGCGGCCGTCACGCCTCCCCGGCCCCCGTGCTCTAAAAAAACCACCATCGCTATTTTCGGCTCCTCCTCGGGCGCAAAGCCCACAAACCAGGCGTGCGTCTTTTCCCGGCCCGATTCCGCGGTGCCGGTTTTTCCGGCCACGCGCACATCCGGTAAGCGCGCCAGACGGCCGGTGCCCGTCTCAGAATTCACGACTTCGTGCAGGCCCTGTTTCACCGTGCGCCAGTGCACTGCGGGAATGTCCGTAAAATTCGTGCTCTTATCGGCCGCTTTTACGGCTTCAATCCGATCGATCACATGGGGCTTCACGGGCCGCCCTTCCGTGGCCGCCGTGGTGATCATCATAACCGCCTGAATCGGCGTCACCTGAAGATATCCCTGGCCGATCGCCAGATTGGCGGTGTCCCCGTCAAACCATCCCTCGTGTTTTGCGCCCCGCTTCCAATCCCTTGAAGGCACAAATCCCGGCTTCTCCCCCGGCAAGTCAATGCCCGTCAACCGGTGAAAACCAACGGCCGCCGCCTTCTGGAAAATCGCATCCGCCCCGGCCGCCAATCCCAGATTGTAAAAATACACGTTGCAGGAATGCGCAAACGCCTCCGACAAATTCTGCGGGCCGTGCCCCGCCTCCTTCCAGCAATGAAAAAGCGTGCCCCCGATCCGCGCGAAGCCCGCGCAATCGAACGAGGTGGCGCCCGAGGTTCTCCCTCGGCCCAATGCGGCAAGTGCGGTAACAATTTTAAAAATGGAGCCGGCAGGGTATTGGCCGCGCACGCTGCGGTTCACCATCGGCGAACCTTCGCCGCGGAGATACTTCCCGACTTCCTTTCGGCCTTTCTTGGACGAAAACAGGTTCGAGTCAAAGGAAGGGGCGCTGTTCAAGCTTAAAATACCCCCGTCCTTTATTCTCATCACGACCACCGCGCCCCTCTGCGGACCCAAAAGCTCCTGCACATAAGACTGGAGCTTCGCGTCTACGGTCAAATGGATGTCCTTGCCCTCTTTAGGTTCTTTAACGCCCAAAGCCCTCAAAAATTTTCCGCGGTTATCAATCTCGATCTGGAGGCCCCCCGAAAAGCCGCGCAAGTATCCTTCGTAGGACTTTTCAATCCCTTCGCGGCCGAGCCAGTCTGACTGACGGTAGCCATAGGCATCGAGATCCTCCGTCTCTTCCTCGGTCATTGGTCCCAGGTAACCCACCAGATGCGCGGCGGCGGCCGCCTGAGGGTATTCCCTTACGGGCCTGGTCTCAATCATAAATCCGGGCAGACTATCCGTCCTCTCCTCTATCTCCAGAGCCTGCGATTGGCTGATGTCCTCGGCCACCACCACCGTATTAAAAACCCCGGGCTTCTTCTTCGACACGCTCCTCTTTAAATCCTCCGCGTCCGCGCCTAAAATGGCGGCGATCACGTTCAAGCTTTGGTCCATTCTTTTTTTAGCCTCGCGCGGAAACACCGAGCAGTTAAAACTCAGACGGCTCGTGGCCAGAAGCGCCCCGTGACGGTCAAATATCCGGCCCCGCGGCGCCTCCAAATAAATTACACGGATCCTGTTTTTTTCGGATAGAGAGCGGTAGTAAGCGCCTTTCAGGACTTGCATCCGGAATAAATTCAACGTGATTAAAACAAAACCGACAAGAACCAGAATCGAAAGACGCTGGGTCTTCATGCTTTCGGAAACGGCTAACGCCATCTTACTGAGGCAAACGAAACAAACTTAAGAAAGCGAAAAAGCAGTGGAGATACAACAAGGGTCAAGAGAAGCGATCTCCATTCGGCGGCACTTCCTAAAACCACGACTACTCCCCCCTCTTGCCACGAGAAATCCTGATAAATCAGGCGGCTTAAGACCAGCACGAAAACATTTGAAATAACCGGAAGGAAAAGCTGCGTCCACAAACTGTCAGGGAACAGCGTCGAGGCCGACCAGCCCGAAACCATGCCGACCCACCCATAGAGAAGCAGTTGCGGGCCGATCCGCCCCACGCCCAAAAGATCCAGAAGGAACCCCGCGGTACAGCCGGACACAAATCCAAATCGCGGCCCTTCGGACAATCCATAAAATATCACTCCGACGAGGAGAAACGGAAAAATCTCACGGGGGAAAACAAAATGCAGCGCATTCTGCAGGAGCAAAAGAAAAAAAATCCAGACAAAGGCCCAGGTGCGCGTGCTATTCCACACAGCTGATTTCCTCCAGGCGGTTCAAACCCGCCAGAGGCTCCATTTCCGCCACCTGGTAAATTTGACCGCGCTCTTTCCAGGAACGCTCGATGAGCCCCACGGGAATGGCTTTTAAAAAGAAATGACCGAGGCCGGCCGTTTCCACCAAATCCCCTTTTTTCAGTTCCGTTTCGACGGGGATATATTTGATTCGGCAGCGACCGTTCGCGGAGCCATACAGCATGCCCTGGTCGCGCGTACGCTGCACCAAAACGCTCATACGGAAACCGGGATCCGAAATCACAAGCACCTTGGAAACCGACGGGCCCACCTCCACCACTTTTCCGACCAGCGCATTATCGGACAACGCAAGCATGTTCGCGCGGATTCCCTCACGGGAGCCCTTATCAATCAGGAAGCTTCGGTTCCACGCAAAAGAGGACCGCGCAATCACGCGGCTGACCACCACCCGGCGGAAATTCGCGGGAATCACCCGCCTCAAACTTAAGAGTTTCGCCAGACGCGCATTCTCGTGCCTGATTTCCTCGGAATGAATGCCTTGCAGCCGGAGGCTGGAAAGCGCGCCTTTAAGTCTTTTATTTTCATCGGCATTCTTTTTGAAACAGAAAAGATCAAGCGCCGCCTGGGCCATCCGGCTGGAAAGGGTTAAGGGGGTTTTTAAAAAAGAATAAGCGGAAACTTTAAAAGTAAGCGCTAAAGAGACAGGGGTGGCGACCAGAAATAAAACAAAGATTCCTATAACGAAAAAGGCTCGTGTCGCTTTCAATGCCTGTAAAAAACAAGTGGGCTATCAGCAGTCTGATGAAAAAGCCCCGGATGAGGCTTTTTCATCAGACTGTCAACTTTCTATCGTACGATTCGCGGAAACTGTGACTCTTTTCAAGTAATGAAGCTCGCTCAAGATCTTGCCGGTCCCGGTGGCGACCGCAATCAAGGGGTTTTCCGCCACATGCACCGGTAATCCGGTTTCTTCGGAAATAAGCTTGTCCAGACCTCTCAACAGGGAGCTTCCGCCGGCCATCACAATGCCCCGGTCGATCAAATCCGCGCAAAGCTCGGGCGGCGTTCTTTCCAGCGTAACCCGCACGGCCTCGATGATGTATTGAATGGGCTCGGCCAGCGCCTCGCGCACTTCCTCCGAGGTGATCTTCACCATTTTCGGAAGCCCCGAAACCAGGTCCCGTCCACGGATTTCCATCGAAAGCTCTTCATCGAGCGGATACGCGGAACCGATCTTTATCTTGATTTCTTCGGCCGTGCGCTCGCCGATCATCAGGTTGTAGGTCTTTTTCACATGCTCAGTGATCGCGTCGTCAAACTCGTCACCGCCGATACGAATGCTCCTTGAGAATACGATGCCCGCAAGGGAAATCACGGCCATTTCGCTGGTGCCGCCGCCGACGTCGATGATCATGCTGCCGGCCGGCTCCTGAATCGGCAAACCCACGCCGATCGCCGCCGCCATCGGTTCCTCAACCAAATAGACTTCCCGCGCGCCCGCGTGAAGCGCGGAATCACGCACCGCCCTTTTTTCGACTTCGGTAATGCCTGAGGGGATCGCGATCACCATGCGGGGACGCACAAAACGCTTGCGGTTATGGACCTTGTTGATAAAATAACGGAGCATGCTTTCGGTGATTTCAAAGTCGGCGATAACCCCGTCCTTCATCGGGCGGATCGCGACGATGGACCCGGGCGTGCGTCCGAGCATGCGCTTGGCTTCGTCGCCGACGGCCAACACTTCGGCTGTGCCCTTGCGGATGGCTACGACAGAAGGCTCACAGAGCACGATGCCCTGTCCCTTCACATTGACGAGTGTACTGGCCGTGCCCAGATCAATTCCCATGTCATTGGAAAAAAACCCAAGCAACCAGTTCGTGAACTTTTGGATTAACTCGAAAAATTGTTTCAAATTTACTCTAACTATAAGCAGGACGGCTGATTATAACAATCAACCCCTAGGGTGTCAATGTTTGAAAAAAAGCGCCGGTTTGCTTTAATAGTTCAAAAAAACCGGGAAAGGACGTGTCTATGCACTCTATGTCTTCCACGGTCGTTTCCCCCTGAGCTACCAGACCGGCCACGACGAGCGACATCGCAGTCCTGTGATCTTTAAACGAGTTCACCACCGCCCCTTTAAGCGGCGTAGGCCCCTCAATAAACAGCGAATTTCCTTCAGCGCGGATCTGCGCACCTAGGGTTGAGAGCGTGGAAACCATCGAGTGAATGCGGTCGGTCTCTTTCACGCGAAGCTCCTCCGCCTCATGAATAATGCTTCTCCCGCGCGCCTGCGTTGCCAACACCGTAAGAATGGGGATTTCATCGATGAGCGGCGGGAGCTCTTCCTTTTTAATTTCGAATGCTTTGAGCGGTTGAGACACGAGCGAAAAATCGGCGGCCGGCTCCGGCCCTCCGAGCCCGCCCCTCCGGTAATTGTCAAAACGCACGCCCATTCTTTTGAGGACTTCAAGAACCCCCGTCCGTGTGGGGTTATCAAGCACCGACTTAAATTCGAGTGCCGATCCCGGCACCAAAAGAGCCATCGCCATGAAAAACGCCGCGCTCGAAATGTCCCCCGCGATCCGAAATTCGCGCGCTTCCAGCCTCTGGCCTCCCTGGATGGATACTCGCAAACCCTGTTCCTCGATCCGGCCGCCGAAATACTTCAAAAACCGCTCCGTATGGTCTCTGGATTTCGCAGGCTCCGTAACCGTTGTTTTTCCATCCGCATAAAGCCCCGCCAGAAGCAGCGCGGACTTCACCTGCGCGCTTGGAACCGGAAGGTTTGCTTCAATGCTTTTCAGTTTGCCGCCGCGGATCTTAAGCGGCGCGAAATTCGCATGGTCCCGGCCTTCCACGAGAGCCCCCATTTTTTTTAAATAATCCGTCACGCGGCGCATGGGCCTTGAAGAAAGCGAGGCGTCCCCTGTCAAAGTCGCCTCAAACGGCTGACCCGCCAGGACACCCAAAAGAAGCCGCATGGAGGTGCCGGAATTGCCGAGGTATATTTCCTTCTTCGGTACTTCTAAGGAGTCAAGACCCCGGCCGTGGATCGTAAGCTCCGTCGGAGAATGGGTTCGGATCTCTACCCCCAGCGACTCAAAAGCCTCTTTCGTGCACACACAGTCCCCGCCCGGCAAAACATTTGTAAAATGGGATTTCCCTTCGGCGAGTGAACCAAATAGGATCGCCCGGTGCGACAGGGATTTGTCGCCCGGGAAAGAAAGCGCGCCCGCCAGCGCACGCGTCTGTTTTTTAACCTTTACGGACTTCATGAGTTACTGAGCTACGGCGTTTTTTAAAATCAGCTTAAAATCTTCCGGGGTTTCTGCTTCAAACTTCATTAGTTTACCACTTTGGGGATGAATAAACTGTATCCGGGCCGCATGGAGCGCATGCCTTTTAAAATCACCTTTTGTTCCGTAAAGCCCGTCGCCGACCACCGGATGGCCGAGGTGCGCCATGTGCACGCGGATTTGGTGGGTACGTCCCGTGAGAAGCTTTATTTCCAGAAGCGTCGCGGTTTTGAACCGCTTGAGGACCCGGTAGCGCGTTTCGGCGGCCTTCGCCGATTCCAAACGGGAAACGGCCATCTTCTGCCGTATCTTCGGGTGCCGGCCGATCGGCTCGCTGACATGGCCTTCCTCAAACTCGATCCGCCCCCTGACAACCGCCAGGTACGTCTTGGAAAAGCTCCTGTCCGCAAATTGGGACTGCAATAGGCGGTGCGCGCGGTTCGTTTTTGCGATCACCAGCAGGCCCGATGTTTCCTTGTCCAGGCGGTGCACGATGCCGGGGCGCTCTTGGCCGCCCACGCTCGAAAGCGTGGAGCCCCTTCCCAAGAGCGCATTCACCAAAGTCCCCCCCGGATGACCTGCGCCCGGATGGACCACCATCCCAGCGGGTTTATCAACGATCAGCAGTTCGTTGTCTTCGTAAATCACTTTAAGCGGCATCTCTTCAGGCGCCAGGCGCGTTGTCTTCGAAACGGAAATTTCCGTCTCGATGCGGTCGCCGGGTTTTAAGAGGTGTCTGGGCTCGACGTGCTTCCCATTGACCGTGATCTGGCCCTTTTTAATCGAACGCTTGATTTCTTCACGAGAATGCTCGTGCTTCAGAAGTTTTGCCAGATACGAGTCGATTCTTTCGGAGGCCCAAAGGGCCTCGACATCAAAATGGATTTTTGCCATGGATTATTCTTGAAAAAATAAACAGCGCGAGTGCCGCCGCCAAAAGAAAAACGCTTGTCCACTGAGGGATGGTGAGAAAAAAAATCAGAATCTGGTCCCCCCTCAAAAACTCCAATAAAAATCTTCCCGCGCCATACCCCGCGACGTACCCCATAAAGATTTCTCCGTCACGATGTTTTTTGGAGGACAAAACAAAAAGAAACAAGGATAACAGAAGAAGAAACGCGGATTCATAAATCTGGACAGGCAGGCGCGGAGCCCCCTCCCCCGGTAAAAGAACGCCCCAGCCCGATTCCGTAAAGTGCCCGAAACAGCAGCCATTCAGAAAACAGCCGATACGCCCAATCGCATGGGACAACGGAACCAGCGGCGCGAAAAAATCAAGCAGCTTCAATACCGGCAGTCTTCTTCTGAGGGCGTAAATAAGCCCGCTCGTCGCCGCAAACATAAAACCTCCGTACCAGACAAGCCCTCCTTGCTGGACTGAAAACACTTTCATGGGAGCGGACCCGTATTCTTCAAAATGCTGCAACACGTAAAAAAACCGTGCGCCGATCACGCCGGTCACAAAAAGCAAAAACACGAGGTCCGAGACCGCGTCCCTTGAAAAACCAAACCGGGCGGCGCTGGAGACAACCAAACAAAACGCCGCGAGCATCCCCATTGCCACAAAAAAACCGTAGGAATAAACCGCAACGTCACCCATCTTAAAAAGGACAGGATGCATCTTAAGCTCTGCTCCGTTCTTTCAGGAAAAAACTTAAAGATATCAAAAAAATCCCGGTGCAGATGCTGATGTCCGCTCCATTGAACACGGGCCAAACTCTGAAATCCAAAAAGTCTATCACATAGCCGTACCGGACTCTGTCATAGGCATTACTGACCGCACCCGCCAAAACCAGCGCCCATCCGTAAGAGACGGGACTGAGCGGCCGATGGCGGTTCTTCACAAACCACGCGGTAATCCCCAGAATAAAAAAAACCGAGATCCCGATCAAAACACCCTGTGAATGTTTCATGATTCCAAAAGCCGCGCCTGTGTTGTTCACGCGGGTGATATGGAAGTATCCGGCGATCACCGGGAGACTTTCCGTCTCGCGGACGTAATGAAGTATTAAAATTTTAGTGAATCGATCCAGAATGATGACGAGCGAGACGACTAGAGGGACTATTTTTTCTTCTTTTCCTGTTTTTCCTGGCAGGGAACGCACAGTTCCGCGTAAGGGACCGCTTTTAAACGCACTTTGGTAATCTTTTTTTCACAGACTTCACAAAGGCCGAACGCATTGTTGTCAATTTTTTCAAGTGCGGTGTCAATCCGGTGAAGCACGGTCTGTTCCTTGTCCGCAAGCCCCAGAGAAAACTCACGGTCATAATTGTCGGTCGCCATGTCCGCCATGTGAAGGCTGTAAGCCGAGAGGTCCCCGGCCGCTTCGCGCTGGGAGGTCTTGAGCGCGTCGTTGGCGATGTGCTCGATCCCTTTCGCAAGCTCTGCTTTCTTTTTCAATAAAAGCTCTTTAAAAAGCTTGAGGTCTTTCTTTGTCATGGATGTCGCCATTTTTCAAACTCCTTTTAAAACTTTTGAGCAGCGATCGCAAAGCGCCGGATGCTCTCTGTTTTTCCCCACCGTCTCGCAAAAATTCCAGCAGCGTGCGCACTTTTGGCCGCGCGCCTTTCGGACTGCCACTGATAAAGTTTCCCCCGATCCCAGGCCGTCCGATCTCAGTTCCACATGCGATACGAGAAAAAGCCCGGCAAGCTCAGCCTTAAAATCCTTCAAAAAATCAAACTCACCGGATTTGGAAAGAGTCAATTCTACCTCAGCCTCAAGTGAATTGCCAATCTCTTTTTTCTCGCGCCGCTCTTCGAGCGCTTTCAAAACCTTCTCGCGGATCCCGAACAAACGCTGCCATTTCTCCTCGAGCGCGGCATTGCGGTTCCTCGAAGAAGCCTTTGGCCATTCCTCCAGATGCACGCTCTCCTTAAATCCGAGGCTCTGCCACACCTCCTCGCAGGTAAACGAAAGTACCGGCGCCAGCATCCGGCCGAGTGCCGCCAAGATCTCATAAAGCACGGTCCTGGACGAACGGCCGGACACGGACGAGCGTAAATCCGTATAAAGCCTGTCTTTCAAAACATCGAGATAAAACGAAGACAGCTCCTTCACGCAAAAATTATAGACCGCATGGTAAGCGCGGTGAAGCTCATAAGCCTCAAACGCGCCCGTGACTTCTTCTTTCAGCGCTTCAAGCTTTGAAAGCGCCCAGGCATCCACTTCCAAAATTTCATTTAAAGGCAACGCTTCCTTGTCAGGATCAAACCCGTGCAAGTTTCCGAGTAAATACTTGAACGTGTTCCGGATCTTGCGATAACCTTCGGCGATCCGTGCCAGTCCGTCCTGGGAAATGCGAATATCGTCCGAGGTGTCGCTTGAAAGCACCCAGAGCCTCAAGATGTCCGCGCCGTACTGCTTCATCACTTCCTGCGGAGAAATCACATTGCCGGCGGACTTCGACATCTTCTTCCCTTCCCCGTCGACAATGAAGCCGTGCGTCAACACTTCCTTGTAAGGGGCCACGCCCGAGATGCCGCAGGAAACCAAAAGCGAGCTCTGGAACCATCCGCGGTGCTGATCGCTGCCTTCCAGGTACAGGTCGGCCGGAAATTGAAGTTTGTCCTGTTCCAACAGCACCCGGCAATGGCTTGCGCCCGACTCAAACCAAACGTCCAGAATGTCTTCGCCTTTTTTCAAGTCCTTGCGGCCGCATTTTGGGCATGAAAATTTTCCCTCCGTGAGCTCCAGCGTGGATTTGCTGAACCACGCGTCCGAGCCTTCTTTCTTAAATTTGTCCCGGATAAAACGAATCAGCGCCGGATCCAACAGCGCCTCGTCGCAAGACGCGCAGGTGAACACCGGCACCGGGATCCCCCAATAACGCTGCCTTGAAAGACACCAGTCAGGCCGTGATTCCATCATCCCGGAGATGCGGTTTTGCCCCGCCTCGGGCACCCAGCGCACTTTTTTAATCGCCTCAAGCGCTCTTTTACGCAGATCCTGGCGGTCCACCCCCATAAACCACTGCTTCGTGGCGCGCGTAATGACCGGGCTCTTGCAGCGCCAACAGGTCGGGTAGGAGTGCTTTATCTTCCCCGCATAAAGCAGGTTCCCTCTTCGGGAAAGAAGGTCTATGATTTTGTCGTTTGCCTTTAGGACAAATTCACCTTTCAATTCGCCGGCTTCCTGCGTGAACCTCCCTTTGGGGTCCACAGGCATCAACACCGGAAGATTCCGTTTAAGACCGGTTTTATAGTCGTCCATGCCGTGACCGGGTGCGGTGTGCACGCAACCGGTGCCGTCCGTGCGCGAAACATAATCGGCAAGCACCACCTCCGAGAGCCTGTCGATGAAAGGGTGCCGGGCCTTCAGGCCCTCCAGCTCATGTCCGCGTTTGCGGATCAAGATTTCATGTTCCTCAGGCGTTTCCGGCGCAAGGGTTTTAAGGAGCGGCCCCCATAACGGTTCGACGACAATCAGGGTCCCAAAAGCCCGGGTCGTGACAAACACGTAGTCAAAATCAGGATTCAACGCCACCGCCGCGTTCGCAACCAAAGTCCAGGGCGTGGTGGTCCACACCGCGAAAGAAACCTTCTCTTCGGTTTTTAGCTGTATCCCCTTTTTGGAGAGCTCCTCCCGATCCACCGGGAATGCAGCGTAAATCGAGGGCGAGATATGATTCTCATCATATTCCAATTCCGCGTCCGCAAGCGCCGTTTCGCAGGCCGTGCACCAATGAACGGGTTTTAAACTTTGAAAAATATAGCCTTTTTCGGTTAGTTTTGCGAAGGCGTCAATCACGGCCGCCTCGAAGTCGTGACTCAGCGTCAGATACGGATTCTGCCAGTCCCCCAGGACCCCAAGCCGGATGAATTGGGAGCGCTGTTTGTCCACGAATTTAAGCGCATACTCCGCGGCTTTCTTTCGGAAACTCACAGCATCCATTTCGTACTTCGTGATCTTGAGCTCTTTGAAAAGCTGGTGCTCGACCGGCAGTCCATGACAGTCCCAGCCCGGAATATACGGCGAATCCAGACCGCGCATCGTCTTGTATTTCACGATAACATCCTTGAGTATTTTATTCAGCGCGTGGCCGATATGAATGTCGCCATTTGCGTAGGGGGGGCCGTCATGCAGCACAAACTTCTTCTTGCCTTGTCGGGCCTTACGGATCTTTCCGTAAAGGTCCTCTTGTCCCCATTTTTCAATGAAAAGCGGTTCGCGATTCGGCAGTTCCGCCTTCATCGGGAAGTCCGTGACCGGCAAATTCAGCGTCTTTTTATAATCGGCTTGAGCCATTGCTTATTTTTATCTCTATCGGAATCGGATCGCGAGCCCCAGGAGGGTCTTGACGAGGAAAATTTTAAGGAAATACAAGAAAAGAATCGCAAACAACGGCGAGATATCAAAACCGAGCTTGTAGGTCGGAATCAGCTGCCGGAAAGGCCTTAAGATCGGTTCCGTGGCTCTTTCAATGAACTGCACAATCGGGTTGGCGGGGTCCGGATTCACCCAGCTTAAAAGCGCACGGATAATGATGAGCCACCAAAAAATCTCGACGGCATACCCCGACACGGCCGCGAGCGCCTCAAAAAAGTTTCCTAACACGAACATCTGTTATTTCCCCTGGCTGATTTCACGCGAGCGCTTAAACGCCGCCTTCACGGCATCGTGGACGCTTTTCCCAAAACCCTGTTTCTGGTAGACCTTGAGCGCCGCTTCCGTGGTTCCGCCCTTCGAAGCCACACGCTCGATCAGAACTTCCGGGTCCTCCCGGCTCTCCAGCATCACTTTACCGCTCCCGAATGCCGTTTGATAAACGAGCCTTTTGGCCACGTCCACCTTCATGCCGGATTCATACGCGGCTTCGATCAATTTCTCGGCCAGTAAGAAAAAATAAGCGGGGCCTGAACCGCTCACGGCCGTCACCAGATCCAGCATCTTTTCCGGCACTTGTTCCATTTCGCCGAATGCGCTCAAAACGGCTTCGGCAATTTTCCTGTGCCTCTGGTTCGCGTGTTTCCCCAAGCTGAACGCGGACATTCCCGCCAAAACCAAGGCGGGCATGTTCGGCATCACGCGGATCACGGATACCGGTTTCTTAAAAAACTGCTCTATCCTGGCGATCGGCATCCCGGCCGCGATGGAGATCACCAGGCAATTCGGATCGAGGCTGCTGGCTATTTCCTCGATCACCTCCCGAAGTATCTGGGGCTTCACCGCCAAAATCACGATATCGGAGAGCGACACGCATTGACGGTTCGATTTTGCAAGACGGATATGGGTTTCTTTTTTGAGCGCGTTCAGTTTTTTGGCGTCGACGTCGAATACGGTGATATTCTGCGGGTAAACGGATTTTATAACCAGCCCCCGCACCATCGCCTGACCCATGTGGCCGGCGCCTATGACGCTGATCTTCAACCCGCTCAACACCGACTTCTCTTTCACGTTCTTCCCCCAAACAGCCCGCGGCCGATGCGGATCATATTCGAACCCTCTTCGATGGCCATCTCAAAGTCGTCACTCATTCCCATCGAAAGGTATTTCATCTCAAGATTCTCCCGGATTTTAAGCGTCTTGCACACGCCGAAGATATTCTTTAGTTTCTTGAATGAGTCGCGGAGGACCTGCTCGGACGCCCCCAAAGGACCGATCCCCATCAACCCCATGGTCTTCACATTCGGAAGCTTCACGATTTCTTCAAGCACCGTATAGACCTCTTCGGGCTTGAAACCGTATTTCTTCGGTTCGCCGGAGACATTCACCTCTAAGAGAACCGGCATGCATCGGCTCAAGGCTTGAGATTCCTTACTGATTTCCTTCGCAACGCGCACCGAATCGACGGATTGGATCATCTGAAAAAGCGAAACCGCCTGTTTGACCTTATTGGACTGCAGATGCCCGATGAGGTGCCATTCCGGCGGCGGTTGAATATTCAGAATTTTTGGCTCGGCCTCCTGCACTTTATTTTCACCGAAAACCGCAACCCCGGCTTCTTTGGCCTCGGTGACCCTGTCCGCGCTCACGCCTTTCGTGACCGCAACCACCGTGATGTCTTTCAAAGAACGGCCCGTTTTCCGGGCAGCTCCCTCTATTTTACCGTGAACAAGATCCAGGCGTTCTCTCAGACTCATTAGGGGCCAAGGTGCGAGTGATGGGCTAATCTAGCACATGGGTCCCAAAAGTTCAAGGCGGCCAAGTCCCTTCTTCACCTGAATAATCTGCACGCTGATATTATCGCCGCCTCCGCTCTGGTTTGCCAAATCTACGAGCCGCGCGCAACTTTCCGGAGGACTGAAGCCCATCGCGGTCCGGCGAAGGTCTTTTTCACTCACGTAGGCGTAAAGCCCGTCACTGCATTGGATATAAATGTCCCTTTCTTTAAGCTCGGATTCGTAAATATCCACGGCCAGTTTCAAGTCCGTGCCGATGGCCCGCGTCAGCGTATGCCTTCCCGAGGCGTGGTCCTGGGTCAGACACAAGAGCTCCCCGTCCCTCACACGGTAAATCCGGGAGTCGCCGACATGCCCGACCGTCAATTTGTTTGCTTTAAAAAGAGAGCAGGTAAGCGTTGTGGCCATCCAGTGGTTGCGCGTCGTGTTTTGATTGATGTTGTAAATCCTCGAATTGACCGCTTGGATGGACTGGTGAAGCCAGGAGGCAGGCGGCAAACGCTCGAAATGAGAGAAGAAATTGCGCATCTCGTCGACGGCCAGGCGGCTTGCCTCTTCACCGCGCGCCATGCCCCCGAGGCCGTCGGCCAGAACAAATAGAGCGCCGCGCTTTTTTAAAAGCTCCGGCTCCTCAGGAACTTCAATAAAAATTGTGTCCTCGTTATTATCACGCAGCCGGCCGGCGTCTGTCTTTTGAGAGTAAAGAAAGTGAAAAGGCAACGGAAGGCGCGCCTACGGATGCGGGGTTAAATCCCGCTGTTTCTTCGCGCGGCGCGCCCAGGTAAATCCGATCCCGGCGATCACGGATAAAACCAAGCCCACAACAGCCAGCAAGAACAAAGCGCCCGCGATGGCTCCCTTGGTTTGAGAAGAACCGGGGTCCCCAAAGCACACAGAACAGGCGATAAAAAAATGCCTCATTTCTTTACAAATCCTTTGATTTTTTTATGAACTGGACAAGGTACAGGACTAAAACACCCGAGAGCGTAAAAAACCCCGCGCCAAACAACAGATCCCGGATGTCCTTAGAAACAAGATATTTTTGAATGCCCCAAGCTCCAACCCAAGTGCATAGTAAGTCGGAAACGATAATGAAAAAAATATGCACGAACCGAAGCGACATTTAGCACCTCACGCTTAAATTAATAGTGGGAGATTGAAGGTAAAATCAAAACCGCCAGGAAAAATAGAACCGTGAACACAAGCACCGCAAAGATAATTTTTTTCTCGCCTGAAAGATGCATGAAAAAAGCCGCCACAAGCGATCCTTTGAAGCAAGCTATCAAAAGCGCGATAACTACGGCCCAACCAATCGGCAGATGAAAATAAGACACAGCCACCGTGAGAATCGTCAGGCACGCCAGCGCGATAAAAACACGGATATAAATTTTGACGTGATGTTTGACTTCGTCCTGAGACAAGCGGCTCATTCTGTTGGCTCTCCTGCAAAGACTATAGCGCCGCCACCCATCATTAAAGTAAGTACAACGCCGGAAAAAGGAAAATCCAGACCAAATCCACAAAATGCCAGTAAAGACCCGCAGCCTCCACGCGTCCCGTAAACTGATCGGGATCCTTCTTCCACAACGCGCTGCCGGGCAGCAAAAG